>Ga0315900_10001229_pt1 | contig 41256 bp, 43 predicted proteins | sample LakEriMetagenome_FD_203521 | JGI IMG/M metagenome (GOLD analysis project Ga0315900, IMG submission 203521) | Freshwater fungal communities from buoy surface, Lake Erie, Ohio, United States - Buoy 12 MA114 | ecosystem: Environmental > Aquatic > Freshwater > Lake > Lake biofilm | place: USA: Lake...
TCGGCACGCCCATCACAGAGGTCGCAGGATAAGTCTGTCCGGGGAAAGGGGAGGCCCGCCCATCACACGATTTGTGCAACAGAGCCTGCAGGCGGCACATAAGATCGAGGGTCGCTTGACGACGGCCTCTGCGCAATCAGACCTCGGTGGGTGGCCATTCCCTTGCGCCGTGCACGATGCGCAGCACGCGGATCTCCTCGGCGCTCGGAAGGTAGACGACGACGAAGGGCGTCCCCGTCACCACGAGTTCGCGCGTTCCATCGACCCGCCCCGCCCTGCCGGCGCGCGGATGATCGCCGAGCAAGCCGACCGCCTCTTCGATGCGTAGATCCTGCTCGAGGGCAGCTGTGGGGTTCCGGGCGGCCGTGTATTCGAGGATCTCTTCCCGATCCTCGACCGCATACCGCGTCCAGACGATCTTCACCGCGCCTGGCCCAGTCTTGTCCGCTTCAGCTTGAACCACTCCGACACGGTCTCATGCTCAAGCACGGGCGCCTCCGGCTCGAGGGCGGCAAGAACGCGGGCGCGGAACCACGCGTCGTAGCGCGCGGGATCGGCGACCAGCTCGGCCGGAAACGCACCCTCCTCGGCGGTGCGCGTGAGCACGATGCGGATCGCGTCCGACACGGTGAGGCCCATCCGCGCAAGGACGGCGGACGCCTCATCCCGGATCTGCGGATCGATGCGGCTCTGGACGATTGCGGTGCGCGCGCTCATGGGCCCTCCGAGTAGCGTCATTCAAATGTATGCGCCGCTCATCCGCGGTGCAAGGCCGCTGCGCAGGTGAAGGAGGACAGGGGACCACGGCCTCCCGTGCCGGCGACCACTAGGTCGTTCTAGCAATCGAGGTGCACGTCGGCCACTTTAGCGACCTACAGGGCTCTGTTGCACAAATCGTTTGGAGGTCAGGGTTTCCCTATCCCCGGACAGACTTATCCCACGGCTTCCGTGACGGGGATGCCGAGCGCGGTGAAGCCGTTGAGCACGGTGACACGGACCTGGAACTCCGCAACCTGACGGTCGAAGTCCCGCGCGGACAGGCGCTGGCCCAGCAGCTTGACGCAGTGCATCTTGGTTTCGGCTCTGCTCCGGCGGTGATAGCCGCTCCATCGTCGCCAGATGGCTCGACCGACGCGCTCCGATGTGCGCAGGATCTCGTTGCGGGCGATGGCCCCGGCGGTGTTAGGTTTCCAGGGTTTGGCGTTCTTCCGCGGCGGGATGATGGCGGCGGCACCGCGGGCCGCGATGGCGTCATGGCACTTGCGGGTGTCGAAGGCGCCGTCGGCGGTGACGCTGGCGATCTCCTGTTCGGGCGGGATCTGGTCGAGCAGTTCGGGCAGCATGGGGGCGTCGCCGATATCGCTGGTGGTGAACTCCGCAGCCCGGATTTCCAGTGTTTTCTCGTCGAGCCCGATGTGGATCTTGCGCCAAACCCTGCGTTTGGCGCCGCCGTGCTTGCGGGCGTTCCACTCGCCTTCACCCTCGACCTTGATGCCCGTGCTGTCGATCAGCAGGTGCAAGGGGCCGGCTGACCCGCGGTAGGGGATGTTCACCTGCAGGGTCTTTTGGCGCCGCGACAGCGTGCTGAAATCCGGCACCGCCCAGTCCAGACCGATCAGGCGCAGCAGGCTCTCCACGAACCCGGTCGTCTGCCTCAGCGCCATGCCGAATAGCACCTTCATCGTCAGGCAGGTCTGGATGGCGGCATCGCTGTAGTCGGGCTGGCGGCCGCGCTTCCCGGTGGGCACAGCCTCCCAGGCCATCGCGGGGTCAAACCAGATCGTCAGCGAGCCCCGGAGCTTGAGCGCTTCGTTGTAGGCTGGCCAGTTGCGGGTCTTGTAGGCGGGGGGGCTCGGTCTGCTCATGTGCCCCAGCTATCATGCTGGAGTCACGACATGAATCCCATCACCCGATTTGTGCAACAGAGCCGCATAAAGTGGCGGAGAGAGCGGGATTCGAACCCGCGAGACGGTTTCCCGCCTACACACTTTCCAGGCGTGCGCCTTCGACCGCTCGGCCACCTCTCCACGGATCGTTCTTAGCGCAGCATCGGTGCAGGGCACAAGGTGGCGTCGAGGGGCGGCGGGAATGCCGCCCCTGTCGAGGAGAGATGTCCCCGGGCGTCAGCATAGGCTGATCGGACGGCACGGCCTTCAGGCGAAGTTGGCTCCGTGCCACTCGTCCAGATCGAGGTAATTGCCAACGAAAGTGGCGATGTGGGTGACGAGGATGTCGCCTTGATCGTTCATCAGATGGAAGAGTTCCTGATCTTCGCCCGTCGCCTGGGAGTCCGACGTGATCACCAGCACTTCCGAACCGTCATCGACAGAAAGTGCCGCAAAGATGCCGGTCGGCTCGAACGCCGCGCGCAGGCCGTTTGCAGTATCGATACCGGCGGCGGCGAGTCTCAGGATCGCGCCTCCGACATTTGCCAGCGGAACAGTCGCGGCAGCGACGACGGCGAGCAGAACCGCCCCAGTCATGCCTGCCACATCCACGATATCACCCTCCGCGCCTTGCCCGAAGCCGAGGACCACGTCATGCCCCATGGGATCTGTATCGCCCGCGAAGATCAGCCGGTCTGCCATCGAGATGAACTCCGAGAGGTCGACGACATCATCGCCCCTTCCAGGATCGACCCGGTCCGCGCCTTCGCCTGCAAAGATCATGTCATCGCCTCTCCCGCCGACGAGAAGATTGTCGGAAGGATTGCCGATGAGGTAATCATCACCCAGCCCTCCGACGGCGGCCTCAATGATGCTGCCCGAGGAAATGGTAAGTTGAAACGGTGCGGTGATCCTGTCCGCGATCGTCCCGGCGCTGCTGTGGGTGTTCGGGTTGAGGTTGATGGTGACGGCGTTCGAGAGGGGCGCCGCCGAGATCGTGTCGTATCCGCTTCCGTCGATGACAAAGCTGCCTGCCGCTTCGGAGAACTCATAGGTGTCGTTGTCGGGCCGGTAGTCCGGATTGACGCCGAGCATCCCGGCAAGGGCCATGAGGTCCAGAGGCCGGAACGCACCATCCCAGGCCTCCGGGACATCCGTGTAGGTCATCGCCGTCCAGTAGGAATTATCTTCGTCGACAGGCAGGATTTCGGTCGCCGTGCCCTCGACCTCGAAAGGATGCTTGAGGCCAAGTGCATGGCCAAGCTCATGGATGATGAGTTCGTAATCGGTGTCGCTCTCCTGATCGGGCGATGCGAACTCATTGGAAATCAGAACGTCTGAGCCGAAGAAGCTCGTGACGCTCGGAAAGAACGCATAGCCTTGAGAGTCTTGGTCGTTTTGCGAGACGACGATGACGTTGAAGCCCTCGACATCGTCAACCTCGACAAAGGTGACGACGAACATGTCTTCCAGCCCGTCGAAGACCTCGCGAAATGCAGCGCGGACAGCCGCCGAAGCGGGGTTCCATCCGTCCGCATCCTCGTCGACATAGTAATAGGGCATCGTATCGGGGAAGATGTAGCTGATCGTGTTGCCGAAGCTCGCGTAGAAATCATCCAGGTCGGGATAGTCCGCGTTCGCCAGACTATTGATCCAGTAGGCCTCTTGGGGCGCCGGTTGCAGCAGAAACGCAGTCGGATCGGGTTCGGAAGGGGGCGTGTAGACCGAGTGTGGCGCCTCATAGCCTGCCGGGAGGGTGCCGGTCGCCGATCCCCCGTTGTCGCCACCGCTCGAACCGCCGCTGCCGCATGCCGCGAGTCCATAGAAGGCCATCAGCGGGGATGCCGTCTTCGCGAGCGTGCCACGGCCAGAACCGACGGCGGCGCGCTTCTTTCTTTCAGGATACATCTCAGCCATCGCAAGGGACGAAACACCTTGCGGCACAATATCTTGCTCGAGGAAAGATGGCTACCTCAAGTTTCGATATGATATCTTTGATGGATGGGGGTTGCGCCGCGCAGCCATCAGGCCCGACGCGCGAGGCGTTCCTCGAGCACCTCGAAGGGCACGCCCGGTTCGGCCTTGGCGCCGCGGATCACGAGCGAGGTCTTGACGCTCGCGACGTTCTCGGCCTTGAGCAATTCCTCGGTCAGGAAGCGCTGGAAGGTCGAGAGATCAGGCGAGACGCATTTGAGGATGAAGTCGATCTCGCCGTTCAGCATGTGGCATTCGCGCACGAGCGGCCAGGCGCGCGCGCGCGCCTCGAAGGCCGACAAGTCGGCCTCGGCCTGGCTGTGCAGCCGCACCATCGCGAAGACCTGCACCTCGAAGCCGAGCTCGCGCGCGTTGATGTCGGCGTGATAGCCGCGGATATAGCCCGCCTCTTCGAGCGTGCGGACGCGCCGCAGGCAGGGCGGGGCCGAGATCCCGACCCGGCGCGCGAGTTCGACGTTCGTCATCCGCCCGTCGGCCTGAAGCTCGGCGAGGATGCGGCGGTCGATGGGATCAAGCTTCGTGCCGGGCATGGTTTCCCCTTTCCTGCGGGACGTATTCCCTAGCGTCGCAACCCCAATTGCGCAACATTCTTTCAAAGGGGCGCAATCATATGTCGCAGGTCAGGCACCACTTCCCCCCGGCCGGGCGCTTCGCTAAGACGTCCGCGGGCGACAGGCGACAGGAAAGGCGACGGTCATGGCAACGGTTCGGCACAGCCCCGTCCTCATCATCGGCTCGGGCCCGGCGGGATACACGGCCGCCGTCTATGCCGCGCGCGCGATGCGCAACCCCGTTCTGATCCAGGGGATCCAGCCGGGCGGGCAGCTGACCATCACGACCGAGGTCGAGAACTGGCCGGGCGACACCCATGTCCTCGGCCCCGACCTGATGGCCCGGATGGAGGCACACGCGCGCGCCATGGGCGCCGATGTCGTCGCCGACCAGATCCTGCGCCTCGATCTCTCGGCCCGGCCCTTCCGCGCCGAGGGCGACAGCGGCACCACCTACACCGCCGACGCGCTGATCCTCGCCACCGGCGCGCAGGCGAAGTGGCTCGGCATCCCGTCCGAGGGCCGGTTCATGGGCTTTGGCGTCTCGGCCTGCGCGACCTGCGACGGCTTCTTCTATCGCGGCCGCGAGGTGGCGGTGATCGGGGGGGGCAACACCGCGGTCGAGGAGGCGCTGTTTCTGACCAATTTCGCCTCGAAGGTCACGCTGATCCACCGCCGCGATTCGCTGCGCGCCGAGCGGATCATGCAGGAGCGCCTCTTCGCCCACGCCAAGGTCGAGGTGATCTGGAACCACGAGGTCGCCGAGGTGCTGGGCACCGAGGCCCCGCTCGGCGTCACCGGCCTGCGCATCCGCCACGCCACCACCGGCGCGGCGCGCGAGATCCCCTGCGACGGCGTCTTCGTCGCGATCGGCCACGCCCCGGCGTCGGACCTCGTGAAGGACCAGCTGCGCACCCATTCGGGCGGCTATGTCTGGGTCGAGCCCGGCACGACGCGCACCTCGGTCGCGGGCGTCTTCGCGGCGGGCGACCTGACCGACCATGTCTATCGGCAGGCGGTGACAAGTGCCGGCATGGGCTGCATGGCCGCCCTCGATGCCGAGCGTTTCCTTGCCGGTCACGGCTGATCCCGCCCCTTGCGGCCCGGCGGGTGAGGGGCTAAGCCGCGCCTGTTTCAATCACCTGCAGGATCCATGATGCCCCTTCCCGCCAATCACGCCCCCATCCCCGAGCTCTACGTCGCCCCCGAAGCCGCCCGCGCGATGCGGCTCGAGGCCGCCGCGCTGCCCTCGTGGGATCTCTCGGCGCGCCAGATCTGCGATCTCGAACTGCTGATGAACGGCGGCTTTTCCCCGCTCAGGGGCTTTCTCGGGCAGGCGGACTATGACGGCGTCGTGCGGGACATGCGCCTTGCCGACGGCACGCTCTGGCCGATCCCGGTCACGCTCGATGTCTCGGAGGTCTTCGCGGCCCGCGTCGCGCCGGGGCAGGACATCGCGCTGCGCGACCCCGAGGGGGTGATCCTCGCGATCCTGCATGTCTCGGACAAATGGACGCCCGACAAGGCGCGCGAGGCCGCCCTCGTCTTCGGTGCCGACGACGCCACGCACCCGGCGGTCGACTATCTGCACCGCGTCGCGGGCCCCGTCTATCTCGGCGGCAGGGTGACCGGCCTGCAACCGCCGACGCATTACGATTTCCGCGCCCGCCGCGACAGCCCCAACGACCTGCGCGCCCATTTCCGCAAGCTCGGCTGGCGGCGCGTCATCGCCTTCCAGACGCGCAACCCCCTGCACCGCGCGCATCAGGAACTGACCTTCCGCGCCGCGCGCGAGGCGCAGGCCAACCTGCTCATCCACCCCGTCGTCGGGATGACGAAGCCCGGCGATGTCGATCACTTCACCCGCGTGCGCTGCTACGAGGCGGTCCTGGACCAGTATCCGGCCGCGACGACGCATCTGAGTCTTCTCAACCTCGCCATGCGAATGGCGGGTCCGCGCGAGGCGCTCTGGCACGGGATCATCCGGCGCAACCACGGCTGCACCCACATGATCATCGGCCGCGACCACGCCGGCCCCGGCAAGAACGCGCAGGGCGAGGATTTCTACGACCCCTACGCCGCGCAGGAACTCTTTCGCGCGCATGAGGCCGAGATCGGCATCGAGATGGTCGATTTCCGCCAGATGGTCTATGTGCAGGAACGCGCCCAGTACGAGCCGCGCGACGAGGTCGAGCCCGGCGCCACGATCCTCGATATCTCCGGCACCGAGCTGCGCCGCCGCCTGCGCGAGGGGATCGAGATCCCCGAATGGTTCTCCTTCCCCTCGGTCGTGGCCGAGTTGCGCCGCACCTCGCCGCCACGTTCGCGCCAGGGCTTCACGGTGTTCTTCACGGGGCTTTCGGGGTCGGGCAAATCGACCATCGCCAACGCCCTCATGGTCAAGCTGATGGAGATGGGCGGCCGGCCGGTGACGCTGCTTGACGGCGACGTGGTGCGCAAGCACCTCTCGTCCGAGCTCGGCTTTTCCAAGGAGCACCGCGACATCAACATCCGCCGCATCGGCTATGTCGCCTCCGAGATCACCAAGAACGGCGGCATCGCGCTCTGCGCCCCGATCGCGCCCTATGCCGCGACGCGCCGCCAGGTCCGCCAGATGATCGAGGAGGTCGGCGCCTTCATCGAGGTTCACGTCGCAACGAGCCTCGAGGAATGCGAGCGGCGCGACCGCAAGGGCCTCTACAAGCTCGCGCGCGAGGGCAAGATCAAGGAGTTCACGGGCATCTCCGACCCCTACGAGGCGCCCGAGACGCCCGAGCTACGGATCGACACCGAAGGGCAGGATGTGGACGCCTGCGCGCAGACGGTGCTGCTCAAGCTCGAAGGGATGGGATTGATCCGGGCCTGAGGGGCCCGGATCGGCGCTGTCAGTGGACGCTGACCGGCGCGAGGTCGTTCTGGCGCGCCAGCGCGAAGGCCAGCGCCCGGTCGCGCACCAGCGCCAGACGCTCGCCATCCGCGCGGTGGACGGCATAGATCACGCCGGCGCCCCCGATCTGCGCCCGGATCGGCTCGGGCAGGTCGGCGACATCGACGGGCCGGACATAGACGATCGCATCGCCGTTTTCCGGTCCGAAATCGAAAGCTGCGTTCATCTCCGGCCCTCCTTCATCAGCCGCGGGTGATCTCGATGGTCTTGACGGTGGGTTCGGGCACGCTGCGGCGCAACTCGACGTGCAAGAGCCCGTTCACGAGGCGCGCGCCCGCGACCTCGACGCCCTCGGCCAGCACGAAGCTGCGCTGGAACTGCCGCGCGGCGATGCCCCGGTGCAGGAACACGCGACCGTCGTCGGCCTCGTCCTGACGGCCGCGGATCATCAGCTGGCGATCCTCGAGCGTGATCTGGATGTCGCCCTCGGCGAACCCCGCCACGGCCAGCGTGATGAGGTAATCGTTCTCGGAAATCTTCTCGATGTTGAAGGGAGGATAGCCCTCGGTCGCGGTCTTGGCGGTCCGCTCGACCAGCCGCTCTAGCTGCTCGAAGCCCAGCAGGAACGGGTGCGCCCCGAAGCCCAGCTTTGTCATCTCTCTCATCCTTTCTTCAAAGCGACGATGCGCCGGGCCCCGCATCGGCAACCCGGACGGTCGAGATATGGGAAGCGGGTCGCGCCCTCGCAAGGGCGCCCGTCAGGCCGCGAGTTCGGCCTTGGCCTGCCGGTCCGCAAGGCGACCGGCCTCGAGGATCCGGCTCGCGCGGGCCTCCTCGCGGCGCTTGAGGATCTCGTAGGCGATCGCGCCCAGAAGCGAGATGGTGATGATGACGACCGCGAGCGCCGACAGGGCGGGCGTCGTGCCCTGCCGCACCTCGCCCGCGATCACGGTCACCAGCGTCTTGTCGGCGAGGATCGCGAAGGTCGTGGTGTTGTAGTTCTCGAACGAGGTCAGGAACGCGATCACCGCCGCCGAGATCAGCGCCGGCCGCAGGAAGGGCAGCAGGATGTGCCAGAACACCTGCGGAAAGCTCGCGCCGAGGTCGAGGGCGGCCTCTTCCTGCCCGCGGTCGAAGCGCTGGAGCCGGGCCGAGATGATGAGCATGCAATAGGCCGAGATGAAACTCGCCTGCCCGAGGGTCGAGAGCACGAGGCCGTTGTAGAAGGTCGATTTCGTGAAATCCGAGAGCGCGAGCGCGTCCTTCCAGAAGATCACGGTCGAGATGCCGATGATGACGCCGGGCGTCAGCACCGGCGAGACGGTGACGAGGTAGAAGAGCCCCCGCGCGCGGGCGTAGATCTGGTTCATCATGATCGACGCCGCGAGCCCCATCGGCACCGACAGCGCCACCACCGCAAGCCCGATGATGACCGAGTTCTGCAACCCCTCCATCATCGCGCGATGGTTCCAGAGCGCCACGAACCAGTCGAGGGTGAAGGTCTCGAACGGCCAGGCCTGCGGATAGGTGGGCGTGTTGAAGGCGGTGATGCCCGTCACCAGCAGCGGCCCGAAGAGATAGAGCAGGAAGATCGCGATGTAGAACCCGACCATCGCCCGCAGGATCGCGCGCGAGGTCATCGGATCGTCTCCCCGAGCGAGACCTTGAAGAGGCGCAGCATCAGCAGCACGAAGGCGATGCAGGCCACGAGCAGGATGAACGCATAGGCCGCCCCCCGCGGCCAGTTGAACGACTGGAAGAAGAAATCATAGACGATCGAGGTGAACCACAGCGTGCTCGGCCCGCCGAGGAACTGCGGCGCCGCGAGCGACCCGGCCGAGAGCATGAACACCATCGTGCAGCCCGAGGCGATGCCGGGCTTGGCATAGGGGATCACGACATCGCGGTGGATCTTCCACCACGGCGCGCCGAGGTCGCGCGCGGCCTCGATCTGGTTGCGATCGAGGCTCTCGATGGCGTTGTAGAGCGGGAACACCATGATGAGCAGATAGGCATAGGACAGACCGACATAGAGCCCGACATTGGCGCCGAGGAAGTCGATCGGCCCGTCGGTGATGCCCGCCCCCATCAGCATCTGGTTGATGAGGCCCTTCGACGCCAGCAGCAGGCGCAGCGCGAAGGCGCGCAGGATCTCGTTCACCCAATAGGGCACGACGAGCAGCAGCATCAGCACCCGCACCCGCTGCCGCGTGCCCGATTGCGCCATGTAATAGGCGATCGGATAGCAGATCGCGAAGTTGAAGGCCGCGACCACGACCGAGACCCCGATCGTGTAGATGAAGGCCCAGAGGTGGATGGTGTTCCAGTTGCCCGAACTCGGCTCGACGAAGAAGGATTTGTATTGCGCGATCGTCAGCACATCCTCGGGCCCGCCGCGCTTGGAGGGGATGAGGCGGGGATGGAAGCTCTCGACCACCATGTAGAGATAGGGCAGCACGACCAGAAAGACCGTCCAGAACCCCACGAGCGCGAGGAACACGGTGCCAAGAAGCGCGCCGTTGCGGTCGAAATAGCCCCGGTGGCCCGGGCCGCGGCTCGCGGCCTCGCGCCGGGCCATCAGCCAGAAGACGGCGATGACCGCGAGCGGGATCAGCAGGACGACGAAGCGGCTACTCACGGGCAAGCGCCCCCTCGGGCAGCACGAGCCCCGCCTCGGGCGCGTAGCTCGCGGGCGTCGATGCGCCCTGCGCGGGCATCGCGAAGCCCGCCGTCCGCCCGACGCTGAGGCTGATCTCCTTCTTGCCGGCGCCGCGCAGATAGATGTGGGTGAGGTTGCCCTCGAAGGCGACCGATTCCACTTCGGAGGTCAGCGTCGCCTCGGGCGCGCCGGCGACGGGCACGATCGCCTCGGGCCGCACGAAGAGGATCGCGCGCGCCCCGGCGCCGAGCCCCGCCGGGTTGCGCCCCGCAAGGCGGCCAAAGGCGGTCTCGACCACCGCCATGCGCGCGTCGGCGGCGACGATCCGGCCGGCGAATGCGTTGTTCTCGCCCACGAAGGAGGCGACGAAGGGTGTTGCGGGGTTGTCATAGACGGCCTTGCCGTCGCCCACCTGCTCGATCACCCCGTCGCTCATGACCGCGATGCGGTCCGACATCGTCAGCGCCTCGCCCTGATCGTGGGTGATGTAGATGAAGGTGATGCCGACCTGCCGCTGGATCGCGCGCAACTCTGCCCGCATGTGCTGGCGCAGCTTGAGGTCGAGCGCCGAGAGCGGTTCGTCGAGCAACAGCACTTTGGGCTGCACGGCGAGCGCGCGCGCGATCGCCACCCGCTGCTTCTGCCCGCCCGACAGCTCGCTCACGAGCTTGTCGCCCTGTCCGCGCAGCGCGATCAGCTCGAGCAACTCGTCGGCCTTGCGCCGCCGCTCGGCCTTGCCGACGCCGCGCACGCGCAGGCCATAGGCGATGTTCTCCGCGACCGTCATCAGCGGAAACAGCGCGAGGTTCTGGAAGATCAATGCCGTCGGCCGGCGGTTGGGGCTGATGCCCGCCATGTCCTGCCCGCCGATGCGCACCGCGCCCTCGGTCGGGTCGAGAAACCCCGACACCGTGCGCAGGATCGTCGTCTTGCCGCAGCCCGAGGGCCCGAGAAAGGAAAAGAACTCACCCCCCGCGATGTCGAGGGTGGCGCGCGAGACGGCCGTGAAGCTTCCGAATCGGACGGTGAGGTTGTCGAGTTCGACGCTTGCGCTCATTCAGGGGCAGCCTTCGCGTGGGATGTCGTAGAGGCGCGCGACCGTGCGCGCGTGCGTCAAGGGCCAGCCCCGCGAAGGGCTGGCCCCGATCCGCGTGCTCAGGCTCAGGCGGCCTTGAACTTGTCGGCGTACTGGCTGCGGATTTCCGCATACCAGGTCGGCTCGGGCGGCCACGGCCACAGATTGGCGAGCGCGTCACCCGGGAAGGCATCCTGGAAGTTCTTCTTGAAGACATCCGAGGTGAAGGCGTCCGCCCCGTTCACGACCGGGTTGTAGCCCGACCCGTCGGCGACCGCACCCGAGACCTCGGCGGTGTGCAGATAGTTGAGGAAGGCATAGACCCCCTCGACGTTCTGCGCGCCCTTGAGCATCGACAGGCCGTCGACCCAGGCGATCGCGCCCTCTTTCGGGGCGGTGTAGTTGACGGGCTTGCCTTCCTTCTTGAGCGACAGCGCCGGGCCGTCCCAGGTCAGGCCGATCCAGACGTCGTTCTCCATCAGGCCCGACTTGGTGTTGTCGGCCGAATCCCAGAACTGGCGGACCCAGGCCTTGCGCTCGATCGCGAACGCCAGGATCGGATCCCAGAGCTTCTTGAAGCTCTCCTCGTCCTTGTAGCCGTCGAGCATCCGGTTCGACGGCATCTGGCCCGAGGCATCCCACCACAGCCCGATCGAGAGCAGGTAGGAATGCGGACGGCCCTGCACATGGCCCTTCACGCTCTCGTCCCAGAGCGAGCCGAAGGAGAGTTGCGCCGGGTCGCCCGGATAGAGGTCGGTGCGATAGGACAGCGCCTCGGAGCCCCAGCAATGCGGGACGTGATAGAGATCGCCGCCCACCGTCCAGAGGTCGGTCGAGCTCTTCAGCATCGCCGGCAGGACGTTGCCGATGTTCGTCATCTTCGACATGTCGAAGGGCGCGAGCACATCGAGGTCAAGATACTGCGGCGCGCGGTTGACCGTCGGCTGGCAGAGGTCGAAGCCCTCGCCGCCCGTCGCCATCAGCTTGTTGAGCTGCTCCTCGTTCTGCGAGAACGGCGTCTGGTTGACCTTGATGCCCGTCGCCTTCTCGAAGTTCGGGATCACGTCGCCGGGGAATTCGTCCGACCACATGAGGAGGTTGATCTCGCCCGAAGAGGCGAGCGCCTTCGACGAGATGATCGCGGGCGTGGCAAGCGCGCCCATTCCCGCCGCGGAGGTCTTGAGGAAGGTGCGCCGGTTGAAACGGCCGAACTGAGATTTCACGTCTTTCGCTCCCTTGCTGATCCGGACCGGGTCTGTCCCGAACCGATCTTCTTGCTTCGCTATTCCGTCAAATTGACGTCATCATGACAGCGCCGTATCCGGCATCCGGCCATGACGCATTGTAAACAGAGGGTCGCGGGAATTGCCCCCGCTTGTCAAGCCTTCCGATGCGCGAGTCTGAATGGCACGCGCATCCGTCAGGCGCGGGCGATCATTCCGCCTGCACCGCGCCGGATCACACCTGCGAGTTCGAGTGCGACCACCTCGGGGGCAACATCTCGGGCAGGCAGCGCGAGATCGCGGATGAGCTGGTCCTCGGCAATCGGTGTCATGCCGAGGCGGGCCAGAATCGCCCCTGCAAGCGTTCCTTCGGACGGTCTTGCTGCCTCGGGGGTCTTCCGCGACAGGTGTGGCAAGCGATTCGGATCGGCCGCCGGTCCGGACCGTTGCCGGCCCTCCGTCACCGGCTTCAATCCTTGACCGTCCGCGAGCCGAGCGCCCAGCGCGGCAAGGACATCCTCGGCATCCCGCACGAGTGTCGCCCCCTCGCGGATCAGCTGGTTGCACCCGCCCGCGCGCGGATCGACCGGATGGCCCGGCACCGCCATCACCTCGCGCCCGAGATCGAGCGCGTCGCGCGCGGTCAGCAGGCTGCCCGAGCGCGCCGCGGCCTCGACCACGACGACGCCGAGCGTGAGCCCCGCGACGATGCGGTTGCGGGCCGGAAAGTCGCGCGCGCGCGCCTCGGCGCCCGGTGGGCGTTCCGACAGGCGCAGGCCCTGCGCGGCAATCGCGGCGGCAAGATCGGCATTCTCGGGCGGATAGACGGCATCGACGCCGCCCGCCATCACCGCGACCGTCCCCGGGCCGAGCGCCGCGGCATGGGCGGCCGCGTCGATCCCGCGCGCGAGCCCCGAGACGACGACCGCCCCGGCGGCGCCCAGCCCCTCGGCCAGACGGCGCGCCATGCGCAGCCCGATCGAGGAGGCGTTGCGCGCCCCGACGAGCGCCACCATCGGGCGCGAGAGGAGTGCGGGATCGCCCATGCACCACAGCACCGGGGGCGCATCGGGCAGATCGGAAAGGCGGGCGGGATAGCACGGATCGTCCGCGCGCAGAAGGAACGCCCCGGCAGCCCGGCCCGCAGCCAGCTCGGCCCGCGCGTCGGCCTCGGTGCAGGGGGCATAGTCGGCAACGCCGGCCGCACGGGCGATCGCCGGCAGGGCGGCAAGAGCGGCGCGCGCCGATCCATGTTCGGCCGTCAGCCGCCTGAAGGTTGCGGGCCCCACGCGGCGCGAGCGAATGAGGCGCAGCCACGACAGGTCGTCATCTTCCGTGGTGGGTGGGGTGAAGGGTGTGGGGGAAGAAGACAAACCCGGTATTCCGTCGCAGCAGGCCCCATTCGCAGGGCCGACATTGCGCGGCAGGGGTTAACGGGCCGTAAACGCGCGCGACGAATTTCGCCTCTCGCGCGATTTTTCAGGTCCGCGACCCCCCGACCGTCAGCCCCCCGATCAGCATCGTGGGTTGCCCCACCCCGACCGGCACCCATTGCCCGGCCTTGCCGCAGTTCCCGATCCCGGGGTCGAGCGCCATGTCGTTGCCGATGGCGCGGATCTGGCGCAGCGCCGTCGGGCCGTCGCCGATGAGCGTCGCGCCCTTGACCGGGGCGACGACGCGGCCGTTCTTCACCCGATAGGCCTCGGTGCAGGAAAAGACGAACTTGCCGTTCGTGATGTCGACCTGCCCGCCGCCGAATCCGACCGCGTGGATGCCGTCGCGCAGATCGGCCACGATCGCGGCCGGGTCGGCCTCGCCGCCCAGCATGTAGGTGTTCGTCATCCGCGGCATGGGCGCATGCGCGTGGCTCTCGCGCCGGCCGTTGCCGGTGGGCGCCACCCCCATCAGGCGGGCGTTCTGCCGGTCCTGCATGTAGCCCACGAGGATCCCGTCCTCGATCAGCACCGTCCGGCCCGAAGGCGTGCCCTCGTCGTCTATGGTGATCGAGCCGCGCCGGTCGGGGATCGTGCCGTCATCGACGACCGTCACCCCCGGCGCCGCGACGCGCTCGCCCATCAGCCCCGCGAAGGCCGAGGTGCGCTTGCGGTTGAAATCGCCCTCGAGCCCGTGGCCCACCGCCTCGTGCAGCATGACGCCGGGCCAGCCCGCGCCGAGCACGACATCCATGACCCCCGCCGGTGCGGCCTCGGCCGCGAGGTTCACCCGCGCGATCCGCAGCGCCTCCTCGAGCACGCCCCGCCAGTGGTCGCGCGCCATCAGCCCCGCCAGCCCGAAGCGTCCGCCCCCGCCGGCCCCGCCCGATTCGCGCCGCCCGCCCTCTTCGAGGATCACCGAGATGTTGAGGCGCGCCATCGGCCGCACATCGCCGAGCCTGATCCCCTCGGGGCGCAGGATCTCGATTTCCTGATGGCTGGCCGCGAGTGTCGCGCTCACCTGCACGACGCGCGGATCGGCCGCCCGGGCGGCGGCGTCGATCTCGCGCAGGGTCTCGATCTTGGCGGCAAAGGCCGCATCGGCCAGCGGATCGTCCGCCGAATAGAGGCGTCGGTTGGTGCCCTGCGGCGGCGGCGCGAGCCGCCCGCCCCCGGCGGCGACCGCCAGCCGCACCGTCTCGGCCGCCCGGCGCAGCGCACCCTCGCTGATCTCGCTCGCATGCGCGTAACCCGTGGCCTCGCCCGCGACGCCGCGCATCCCGAAGCCCTCGCCCGCGTCATAGCTCGCGGTGCGGATCCGCCCGTCGTCGAGCATGATGACCTCGGAGCGCCGCCGCTCGAGGAACAGTTCGCCATCGTCGGCCCCGCTCAGCGCTTCGCGCAGCACCGCAAGCGCCACGGCCTCGTCGATCTGCGTCTCGAACGGGCGGAAGTGGATGTCGGCCATGGCTTTTCCTTCTCGGGGGGTGGTGGCGGGGCTCGGGATGGCGCGCTTTTGCCGCGCCGGTTCCACTTGTCGTTCGTTCGTCAATATGGTTTCAAGCGTCTCGTGAACAAGGGATTGGCCCGCGCGACCACAGGGTCGAGGGCCGCGCTCGGGAAGATGCGTGCGCTGCGCGCGGTCCGGGCAAGATGCACGGGGTCGAACATGAAAGTAGCAGCTCTGGTTTCGCGTCTCGGACTGGCCGCGGTCGCGGTCGGACTGGCCGGCGCCGCGCGGGCGCAAGACGCTCTGGACATCGTAGGTCGCCCGGTCGATGGCGCGCTGGGCTTCCAGCCGGCGGCGACGGAGCTGATGCGCGACATCGTCTGGCTCGATACACTGCTGCTGTGGATCATCACGGCTATTTCGATCTTCGTCATGGCGCTGCTTGCGATCGTGATCTTGCGCTACAATGCCCGCGTGAACCCCAAGCCCGCCCGCTTTACCCACAACACGCCCATCGAGGTTGCCTGGACGATCGTGCCGATTTTGATCCTCGTGTTCATCGGCGCCTTCTCGCTGCCGGTTCTCTTCAAGCAACTTGAGATCCCCGAGGCCGATGTCACGATCAAGGTGACCGGCAAGCAGTGGTTCTGGAGCTACGAATATGTCGATCACGAATTCGAGTTCGACAGCTACATGATCGGCTCTGCGGCCGCGGGGGGCGACTTCCGCCTGACGCCCGAGGTCGAGGCGCAACTTGTCGAGGCGGGCTACACCCGCGACGAATTCCTGCTCGCGACCGATACGGCCGTGGTCGTGCCCGTGGGCCAGACGGTCGTGATGCAGGTGACGGGGGCGGATGTGATCCACTCCTGGACGATCCCCGCCTTCGGCGTGAAGCAGGACGCGGTTCCCGGGCGTCTGGCAGAGCTGTGGTTCAAGGCCGAGAAGGAAGGCGTCTATTTCGGCCAGTGTTCGGAACTCTGCGGCATTGCTCACGCCTACATGCCGATCACCGTCAAGGTCGTGAGCGAAGAGGCCTATACAGCCTGGCTCGATGGCGCGATCGCCGAGTATGCGGGCAAGCCGCGCACCGTCGACGTCGCCCAGTCGAACTGACGCGGCGGGTGGCGCGGGTCCGATGACCGACATCCGATCGACCGAACTGGACGACGCGGTCAGCGAGCCGAGCTTTGGCGACTATGTCGCCTTACTCAAGCCGCGGGTGATGTCGCTTGTGGTCTTCACGGCGCTCGTCGGGCTCCTGGTCGCGCCTGTGCCCGTTCACCCGGTGGTGGGGCTGGCCGCGATCGTCTTCATCGCGCTCGGGGCCGGGGCGTCGGGCGCGCTGAACATGTGGTGGGATGCCGACATCGACGCACGGATGCGCCGCACGCGCACCCGCCCCGTCCCCGATGGCCGCATCGCCCCCGGCGAGGCGCTGGGGCTGGGGCTCGGGCTCTCGGGCATCTCGGTCGTGATGCTCGGGCTGGCGGCGAACTGGTTTTCGGCCGCCTTCCTCGCCTTCACCATCTTCTTCTACGCCGTCGTCTACACGATGTGGCTCAAGCGCCTGACGCCGCAGAACATCGTCATCGGCGGCGCGGCCGGGGCCTTTCCGCCGATGATCGGCTGGGCGGTGGCCACAGGGGGTATCTCGGTCGAGAGCGTGCTCATGTTCGCGCTCATCTTCATGTGGACGCCGCCGCATTTCTGGGCGCTCGCGCTGTTCATGAAGGGCGATTACGAGAATGCGGGCGTGCCGATGCTGACGGTCACGCACGGACGCGCGGCGACGCGGCGGCAGGTGCTGATCTATGCGCTGGTGCTGGCGCCCGTCTCGGTCGCAGCCGCGCTCTCGCAGATCGGGGGGCCGGTGGCGCTCGCGGTGGCACTCGGGGCGAATGCGGCCTTCGTCATGGGCGCCTGGCGGATCAGCCGGCGCGACGATGCCGATTGCGCTGCCGATCAGCACGCGGTCGAGCGGCGGTTCTTCCGCTTCTCTCTCTGGTATCTCTTCGCGGTGTTCGGCTCGTTCCTGATCGAGCGCGCGCTCGGCGCCGCCGGCCTCGGGGGGTGGTGATGCTGCGCGTCGAACACGAGATCCACCGCCGCCGCCTCGGGCGCAACCTCGGCCTCGGGGTCGTTCTGGTGGCCTTCGTCGTGCTCATCTTCGGCCTTACCGTCGTGAAAGTATCGCAAGGCCACGGCTTGCAGGCGTTCGACCATGTCGTGCGCCCAGAACTCGTGCCGCCGGCAGAGGGGGCGGGGCAATGACACTCGAGCGTGCGCGCAAGGTCACGGCACTGCAACTCGTGGGCGTCGTGCTTCTCATGGGCACCCTGTCGTTCGCCGCCGTGCCTTTCTACGACTGGTTCTGCCGCGTCACGGGCTATGGCGGCACCACGACGACCGCCGTCGCCCCGTCGGAGCGCGTCCTCGAGCGCACGATCAAGGTGCGCTTCGATGCCTCGGTCGATCGCGACATGCCCTGGTCTTTCCGCCCCATGCAGCGCGAGATCGAGGTGCGTCTGGGCGAGACAGCACTCGTCTTCTACGAGGCGCACAATCCGACCGACCGGCCTGTCGCGGGCACGGCGAGCTTCAACGTCGCGCCCTATTCGGCGGGATCCTACTTTGCCAAGATCGCCTGCTTCTGCTTCGAGATGCAGGTGCTGCAACCCGGCGAGCGGCTGGAGATGCCGGTGACCTTCTATGTCGATCCCGAGATCCTCGAGGATCGCGAGGCCAAGGGTCTGCATCAGATCACGCTTTCCTATACCTTCCACCTGACTGACCTGCCTGAAGAGGAAGCCGCCGCGCTTGCCCTTCCCGCCGGGCCAGTCGCTGCGAACTGACGACAAGAGGGACAAGAGGCCATGGCCCACAGCAAGAACCACGACTATCACATCCTGCCGCCCTCGATCTGGCCCTTCGTGGGGGCCGTCTCGGCCTTCGTGATGCTGTTCGGCGCCGTGCTGTGGATGCACGACATGACCCCGTGGCTCTTCGCCGCCGGTTTCGTGGGGGTGCTCTACACCATGTATGCGTGGTGGGCCGAGGTCGTGCACGAAGGGCAGACGGGCGACCACACCCCTGTCGTGCAGATCGGGCTGCGCTACGGCTTCATCCTCTTCATCATGTCCGAGGTGATGTTCTTCTCGGCGTGGTTCTGGTCGTTCTTCAAGCACGCGCTCTATCCGATGGGGCCCCTCAGCCCGGCCGTGGATGGCGTCTGGCCGCCGGCGGGGGTCGAGACCTTCGATCCCTGGCACCTGCCGCTCATCAACACGCTCATCCTGCTCTGCTCGGGGGCGGCGGCGACCTGGGCGCACCACTACCTCGTGCACGGCAACGACCGTAAGGAAATCCAGCGCGGCCTCGTGCTTGCGGTCGTGCTCGGCGTCTTCTTCACCATCCTGCAGGTCTATGAATACACGCATGCGGGCTTCGGCTTTGCCGGCAACATCTATGGCGCGAACTTCTTCATGGCCACGGGCTTTCATGGCTTGCATGTCCTGATCGGCACGATCTTCCTGCTCGTGTGCCTGATGCGCACCATGAAGGGTCATTTCACCGAGCGTCAGCATGTCGGTTTCGAGGCGGCCGCTTGGTACTGGCACTTCGTCGATGTGGTGTGGCTCTTCCTCTTCCTCGCGATCTACGTCTGGGGCCGCTGAGTCTGGGGCCGCTGAGGTTCCATCATCGGACGGCATTGGGGGCGCGGGTCCGGTTGGCCCGCGCCCTTCGGTTTGGGAGGGCGGGATGGTCCGGCTCATCGGGGCGATCGTGATCGGGGTTGCGGGCTGCGCGGTGCTGATCGCGCTCGGCCTCTGGCAGTCGCAGCGGCTGGCGTGGAAAGAGGGCATTCTCGCCGACATCACGGCCCGCATCACCGCCCCGCCCGCACCCCTGCCCGCCGCACCTGATGCCGAGGCGGACCGCTATCTACCCGTCGCGATCATGGGCCGCTTCACCGGCGAGGCGCTGCACGTCCTCGTGAGCGTGAAGGGCAAAGGGGCAGGGTTCCGCCTGATCGCGGCATTCGAAACAGCGGAGGGTCGGCGGGTGCTGGTCGATCGCGGCTTCATCCCCGAGGCCGCGCGCGCCGCCACCCCGCCCGCGACCGGCCCCGCGCGGATCGAGGGCAACCTGCACTGGCCGGCCGAGATCGACAGCTTCACCCCCGAACCTGATACGAAGCTCGGCATCTGGTTCGCGCGCGACCTGCCGGCGATGGCCGCGGCGCTTGGCACAGAACTCGTGCTCATCGTCGCGCGCAGCGCCGATCCGGCCGACCCGGCGGTGACGCCCCTGCCGCTCGATACCGCCAGCATCCCCAACGATCACCTGCAATACGCGGTCACCTGGTTTTCGCTCGCGGCCGTCTGGGCGGGGATGACAGCCCTGTTCGTCTGGCGTATCAGGCGCAGGACCGCCTGAAGAAAGCCCCGACCCATGCGCTACATCTCGACCCGCGGCGCCGCCCCCCTCCTCGGCTTCGAGGCCGCGATGATGACGGGGCTCGCCCGCGACGGCGGCCTCTATCTGCCCGAGAGCATCCCGCATCTGACCGCGGCCGAGATCGCCGCCATGGCCGGCGCCCCCTATGAGGAGATCGCGCTGCGCGTCATGCGCCCCTTCGTGGCCGAGGCCTTCGACAGCGCGACGCTGTCCCGCCTGATCGCCGGGGCCTATGCGGGCTTCGGCCATCCGGCGCGCGCCCCAATCGTGCAGATCGGGCCGGGGCATTTCCTGCTCGAGCTTTTCCACGGCCCGACGCTCGCCTTCAAGGATTTCGCCATGCAGCTTCTGGGCCGCATGATGCAGGCGGCACTCGCGCGTTCGGGCGGGCGCGTCACCATCGTGGGCGCCACCTCGGGCGATACGGGCTCGGCCGCGATCGAGGCCTTCGCGGGGCTTGCGGGCGTCGATGTCTTCATCCTTTTCCCCGACGGGCGCGTCTCGGACGTCCAGCGCCGGCAGATGACGACGCCCGACGCCCCGAACGTGCATGCGCTCGCCCTTTCGGGCGATTTCGACGATTGCCAGGCGCGGGTGAAGGATCTCTTCAACGATCACGCCTTTCGCGACCGGGTGGGGCTTGCGGGCGTCAACTCGATCAACTGGGCGCGGATCCTTGCCCAGATAGTCTATTACTTCGCCGCCGGAACCGCGCTCGGCGCGCCGCACCGGGCGGTCGATTTCACGGTCCCCACGGGCAATTTCGGCGATGTCTTCGCGGGCGAGATGGCGCGGCGCATGGGCCTGCCGATCGGGCGGCTCATCGTCGCGACGAACCACAACGACATCCTGCACCGCACGCTCGAGACGGGCACCGCAACGCCCGAACCCGTGCGCCCCTCGATCAGCCCCTCGATGGACATCCAGGTGTCCTCGAACTTCGAGCGCGCGCTTTATCTCGCCCATGACGGCGACGCGGCGGCCGTCGCGGCGCTGATGGCCGAGCAGAAGGCGGGCCGGCCCTTCGCCATCGCGCCCGGGCCGCTCGCGCGGCTGCGCGCGGCCTTCGCCTCGGGCCGCGTGTCCGAGGAGGAGACGCGCGCCACCATCGCCCGCACGCAGGCCCAGGCGGGCGAGCTTCTGTGCCCCCATTCGGCGGTGGGCGTGGCGGTGGCCGAGCGGCATCTGGGTGCCGCGCCGATGGTGACGCTCGCGACCGCGCATCCGGCCAAGTTCCCCGACGCGGTCGAGGCCGCGACCGGCATCCGCCCCGCGCTGCCCGAGCGCATGGCCGACCTGCACCGCCGGCCCGAACGCGTGACGCGCATCGCCAACGACCTCGGGGGTCTGCGCGCCCTCATCCTCGAACGGATCGGACAGGCGGCATGATCACCCTCACCACCCTTTCGAACGGGTTCCGCATCGTCACCGACACCATGCCGGGGCTGCAATCGGCGACCGTCGGCATCTGGGTCGGCGCCGGTGCCCGGCACGAGACGGCCGCCCAGACCGGCATCGCGCATTTCCTCGAACACATGGCCTTCAAGGGCACGGCGCGGCGGTCGGCGCGCGAGATCGCCGAGGCGATCGAGGATGTGGGGGGCTACATCAACGCCTACACCTCGCGGGAGACGACGGCCTATTACGCGCGCGTTCTGGCGGCCGACGTGCCGCTCGCGCTCGACGTCATCGCCGACATCGTCCTCAACCCCGCCTTCGACCCGGCCGAGATCGAGACCGAGCGGCATGTCATCCTGCAGGAGATCGGGCAGGCGCTCGACACCCCCGACGACATCATCTTCGACTGGCTGCAGGAAACGGCCTTTCCCGACCAGCCGATGGGGCGCCCGATCCTTGGGCCGGCCGAGAATGTCGCGGGGTTCAAGGCGCCCGATTTCCGCCGCTTCGTGCAGGGGCACTATACGCCGGGGCGCATGATCCTTGCGGCCGCAGGCGCGGTCGATCACGCGCGCCTTGTCGATGCGGCCGAGGCGCTCTTCGGGGGGCTGCCCGCGCGCGCGGCCCCGGCGCAGCTGCCCGCGCGCTTCGCGGGCGGCGAGCGGCGCGAGTTGCGCGATCTCGAGCAGGTGCATCTGGCGATGGCCTTTCCCGCGCCCGCCTGGTCCGCCCCCGACCTTTATGCGGCGCAGGTCTATGCCACGCTGATGGGCGGGGGCATGTCCTCGCGCCTCTTCCAGACGCTGCGCGAAGAGGCGGGGCTCTGCTACAGCGTCTTCGCCCAGGCCTCGGCGCATGAGGATACGGGGATCCTGACCCTCTATGCCGGGACGGGGGCGGGGGATGTGGCCGAGCTGGCCGAGCGCACCATCGCCGAGTTGCATCGCGCCCCCTCCGACATCACCCCCGCCGAGGTCGACCGCGCGCGGGCGCAGCTGCGCGCGGGCCTGCTGATGGGGCAGGAAAGCCCCTCGGCGCGGGCCGAGCGTCTGGCGCGCCACCTTGCGATCTGGGGCCGCGTGCCGCCGATCGAGGAGATCGTGGCGCGCATCGACGCGGTCGGCCTGTCCGAGGCGCGGGGCTTCGCCAAGGGCCTTGCCGGGGCCGGGCGGATGGCGATGACCCTCTATGGCCCGGCCGAGGGCGCGCCCGATGCCGCGACCCTTGCCGCGAGGCTTGCCGCCTGATGTTCCTGCGCCGCCGCAAGGTCACGCTCGAGACCGCCCGGCTGATCCTGCGCCTGCCCGAAACGCGCGATTTTCGCCAATGGGCCGATCTGCGCGGCGACAGCGCCGATTTCCTCCGCCCGTGGGAGCCGTCGTGGTCGGACGATCACCTCTCGCGCAGGGCGTTCGGCGCGCGGGTGCGCTGGGCCGCGCAATCGGCCGAACAGGGCACCGCCCTGCCCTTCCTGCTCGTGCGCGCCGCCGATGGGGTGGTGCTGGGCGCGGTCACGCTCGACCATATCCGGCGCGGCCCGTCGCAGACCGCGACGCTCGGCTACTGGATCGGGGCCGCCCATGCGCGGCGGGGCTTCATGCGCGAGGCGGTGGCGGCGGTGGTCGACCATGCGTTCTGGACGCTCGACCTCTCGCGGCTCGAGGCCGCCTGCCTGCCCGAGAACGCCGCCTCGCGCGGGTTGCTCGAGAAATCGGGATTCAAATACGAAGGCGTGGCGCAAAGCTATCTCCAGATCGCGGGGCGCTGGCGCAACCATGTCCTCTATGCCTGCCTGCGCAACGACCGGCGCGGGCGCACCGACGCGGGCTGACAGTCCCGCGAGGTGTTGCCAAGCGCGCGCCCGCCCCCTACAGCTTGGGGCCGGTTTCCGGGGGCCGCCATGCTTGCAGGCAAGCGCATCCTTCTGATCGTCGGGGGCGGCATCGCGGCCTACAAGGTGCCCGAGCTCATCCGCCTCATCCTCGGGGCCGGGGGGGCGGTGACGCCCGTCCTGACCGCGGCCGGGTCGGCGTTCGTGACCCCGCTCACGCTCTCGGCCCTTGCCGGGCGTCGGTGCGAGAGCGACCTCTTCGATCCCGCGACCGAGGCCGAGATGGGGCATATCCGCCTCTCGCGCGAGGCCGATCTTGTCGTCGTCGCCCCCGCGACGGCCGATCTGATGGCCAAGATGGCGGCGGGGATGGGCAACGACCTCGCGACCACGCTCCTGCTCGCGACCGACAAGCGGGTGCTGATCGCGCCCGCGATGAACGTCCGCATGTGGGAGCATCCCGCGACCCGGCGCAACCTCGCCACCCTCGCCGCCGACGGCATCCTGACGGTCGGGCCCGGGATCGGCGCCATGGCCTGCGGCGAGACGGGCGAGGGCCGCATGGCCGAACCGGCCGAGATCCTCGCCGCGATCGCGGCCGCCCTTGCCCCCGCCGGCCCGCTGGCCGGGCGGCATGTGATCGTGACCTCGGGCCCCACGCATGAGCCGATCGACCCCGTGCGCTACATCGCCAACCGATCCTCGGGCGCGCAGGGCAGCGCGATCGCGGCCGCGCTGCGCGATCTGGGCGCGCGCGTCAGTTTCGTGACCGGCCCCGCCTCCCACCCGCCGCCCGCGGGCGTCGCGCTGATCCGGGTCGAGACCGCGCGCGAGATGCTCGCCGCGGTCGAGGCCGCACTTCCGGCCGATGCCGCCGTCTTCGCCGCCGCGGTGGCGGATTGGCACGTGGCGAACGCGGCCGCGTCCAAGCGCAAGAAGGATCCCGCCGGCGCCCCCCCCGCGATCGAGCTTGCCGAGAACCCCGACATCCTCGCGACCATCGCGCGCCGCAGCGCGGGGCGGCCGCGCCTTGTCGTGGGGTTCGCGGCCGAGACCGACGATCTGCGCGCCAACGCCGAGGCCAAGCGCGCCCGCAAGGGCTGCGACTGGATCGTGGCCAATGACGTGCGCCCCGAGACGGGCATCATGGGCGGGACCGAGAACGCCGTCACCCTCATCACGCCCGCGGGGGCCGAGGACTGGCCGCGCCTGCCCAAGACCGAGGTCGCGGCCCGCCTTGCCGCCCGCATCGCGAGCGCGCTGGCATGAGCGTGACGGTGCGCATCCTGCGCGAGGACTGGGCCGACCCCGAGGTGCCGCTGCCCGCCTATGCCACCTCCGGCTCGGCCGGCGCCGACATCCGCGCGAACCTGCCCGCCGATCTGCGCGCATCGGGCCTCGCCCTCGGACCGATGGAACGGCGGATCGTGCCGACCGGGCTGCGGGTCGAGATCCCGCCCGGGCACGAGATCCAGATGCGCCCCCGCTCGGGCCTCGCACTTACGCATGGCATCAGCCTGCCCAACACGCCCGGCACCATCGACAGCGACTATCGCGGGCCGCTCGGCGTGCTGCTCATCAACTACGGGCCCGAGCCCTTCGTCATCCGCCATGGCGAGCGGATCGCGCAGATGGTGCTCGCCCCCGTCCTGCAGGCGCGCTTCGAGCCCGTCGCGGTGCTGGGCGAGACGGCGCGCGGCGCGGGCGGCTTCGGATCGACGGGGCGGGGTTAGGGTGGCGGTCGTCCTTGCCATGGCGGCGGCGATCTGGGGTGTCGGCTGGGTGCTCGGCGTGCCCTTGCGCCTGCGCTGGGCGATGCTCGGGGTGCTGTGGGCCGCGGTGGTGGCGCTGCACCTGATCCTGCCCGAGGGGCACGCGCTTCGCGCGTCCACCGGCGGCGCGGCCGAGCCATGGCTCGCGCTCGGGGTGGGTGCCGGGCTGATCGCGGCCTATCGTGCGGGGCTTGCGGGGCTGCGCCGGCGGCATGTCGCGCAGGCGGCCCCCCCGACGGGTCCGCGCCCGCCGCTGTCCGAGGCCGAGCTCGAACGCTACGCCCGCCACATCATGCTGCGCGAGATCGGCGGCCCGGGGCAGGTGCGGCTGAAGCGCGCCCGCGTGCTCGTGGTGGGCGCGGGGGGCCTCGGCTCGCCCGCGCTTCTCTATCTTGCGGCGGCGGGGGTGGGGCGGATCGGGATCGTGGATCATGACCGCGTCGATGCCTCGAACCTCCAGCGCCAGATCATCCACACCGATGCCCGCATCGGCCTGCCCAAGACCGAATCGGCCGCCGCCGCCATCGCCGCGCTGAACCCGTTCTGCGAGGTGCGGCTCCATCCCCTGCGGCTCGATGCCGAGGGGGCGCGCGCGCTGGTGGCCGACCATGACCTCGTCCTCGACGGCACCGACAATTTCGCGACCCGCCGCGCCGTCAATGCCGCCTGCGTCGCGGCGGGGCGCCCGCTCGTCTCGGGCGCGATCGCGCAATGGGAGGGGCAGGTCAGCGTCTTCGATCCGGCCCGCGGCGGGCCCTGCTATGCCTGCGTCTTTCCCGAGGATCCGGCGCAGGGCCTTGCACCCAGTTGCGCCGAGGCGGGCGTGATGGCCGCCCTGCCCGGCATCATCGGCGCGATGATGGCGTCCGAGGCGGTGAAGGTCCTGACTGGAGCGGGCACGCCCCTGATCGGGCGGATGGCGATCCACGACGCGCTCGATGCCGAAAGCCGGGTCATGAGGCTGCGCCCCCGCCCCGATTGCCCCGTCTGTGGCGGCATCCACCGCCAGGGTGCGCACCCTCAGGGTGCCATCTCGCCAAGCAGGTAATCTGTCACACGCCGCCGCCCTGTCAGGATCGCGACCTCCGCGATCTGTCCCGCCCGCAGGCCGTGGTCCTGCCCGAGCGGGCGGTCGGTGATGATCGTGACCTCGAGCGTTCCAGCATCCAGCTGGCCCGGATCGGTCGCAGGCGCAGTCACGATCTCGTCCACGCGGCCCGTCAGCCTGCCCGACTGGCCCGCCCCCGGCAGGGCGATGCGCGCGGCCAGACCCGGCCGCAGGTCGCCCGCGACCGCTGGATCCAAACGCGCCCGCAGCAGCAATCCACCTTCTGCAGGCACAATCCGCACCAGCGGTTGGCCCTGCGCGACCACCGACCCGGTTGCGACTCCGCGCAAGGGCGCGGCCATGCCCGCCACGGGGCTGCGCACCTCAGCCGACCCGAGCAGCGCGGCGAGGGCAGGCAGGCGCGCCTCGGCGCGCGCGCGCGCGCTCCGGGCGGCGGCCAGATCGGCAAGGATCGCGGCGCGTCGGGCCTCGGTTGCGGTCGCGGCACGCAGGCGCGCGGCAGTGCCCGCTGCCCGCGCGCGTTCGATCTCGGCGCCAAGGGCTGCGCGGTCGCCCCTGCGGTCCGCCTCGGAGCGCAGGAGCGGCTCGAGGCTGCGCTCGGCAACGATCCCGGCCGCGACCAGCGGCGCGCGCGCCGCCCGTTCGGCCGCGACCAGCGCCAGCGCTTCGGACGCCGCCGCCTCGCGTTCGATCAGGGCTGCGAGCGCGTGGTCGGCCTGTGCGATCTCGACCTCGGCAAGGCGTTGGCGCAGCGCCTCTTCCTCGGTCCGCGCAGCCCAGAGCGCCGTCTCTGCCGCAACGAGGTCCGGGGCCTCGCGCCGCAGATCAGCCGGAAAAACGGGGCGCCGCCCCGCCGCCTCGGCCTCGAGCCGCGCGATGCGGGCCGCCTCGGCCCAGGCTTCGGCACTGATCTCGGCAAGGGCCGAGCGGATCGGCCCCGCATCGAGCACGGCCAGCACGGCTCCAGCCTCTGCCGGCGTTCCCTGCGACGCAAGGTTTACGAGCGTTCCGGCGAAGGGCGCCTGAAGCGTCAGTTCGGGCTGTTCGTACTCAAGCCGGGCATGCACGCGCAGGGTTTCGTCGAATTCGGCAACCGCGATCCACATCGCGCCGCCGAGGACAAGCGCCCCGATCGCGGCGATGAGCGGCCCCGCCCCGCTGCCTGCCCCTGCCGGCGGTGCAGCATCAGACGGCGCCGGCATGGATGCTCTGGCGCTGCGGCGATGATGCGACGTTCCCCACGCTCGCGGCGGCTGCGAAGAAGCCGGGGGGTGCATCGGCGCTGATCCGCCCGCGGTCGAGGACCACCACGCGGTCAGCGAGTCGCAAAAGGGCAGGGCGATGCGTGGCCATCACGACGGTCGCGCCCGCGGCCGCGGTTTCAAGCGCGACGGCAAGTGCCAGTTCGGCGCGCGCGTCGAAACCTGCCGAAGGATCATCGAGCAGAAGAAGCCGCGGCCGCCCTGCAATCGCCCGGGCTATCGCCGCGGCCCGGCGCTGCGCGCCTGAGAGAGCGGCAACGGGCATCTCGAAACCTCGCGGGTCGGCATCGATGGCCGCGCCAAGCCCCGAGGCCGTGGCGGCCCTGTGCAGGGCAGCATCGTCGATCACGCCGCGCCCCGCGGCAACGGCCATCCGCAGCGGCCCGTCTGGCAGCCAGAGCGGATCGAGCAGCGCCCCCACATGTCGGCCGAGGCACTCGGGCGCGAACCGTTCCATGTCGGTGCCATCGACCAGAACGCGCCCGCCCTCGGGCGTCTCGATCCCGGCCAGAAGGCGCAGAAGGGTCGATCGCCCCCCGCCCGCCGGACCGGTCAGTGCGATCCGCTCACCCGGCGCGATGCGCAGCGACACGCTGCCGAGGGCGCGGCAGCGCAGATCGCGCAGCTCGATCGCGAATTCGGGTCCGCTGTCACGCAACTGTGCGCGCCTCAGGGCCGGCGCCTCGGGCAGTCGTGCCGTTTCGGCCCGCACCGGGGCCGGGAGGGTGGCGAGGCGTTGTGCAAGATGCGCAAGCACCTGAACCGGCGCCAGAGCTCGGCCCGTCAGCAGCACCGCCGCAATCAGGGCCCCGCCGCTCAGCCCCTCTTCGATGACGCCAAGCGCACCCCACAACACGATCCCGACCTGCCCCGCCTGCTGGGCGAGGGTGGCCACCTGCACCACCCAGTTAACGGCCCCGCGCAAGGCCGCAGCCTGCCCGACATGCAGATCTGCGGCGCGGCGCAGTTCGGACAATGGCCCCTCCTGCGCGGCCATTGCACGCAGCGTCGCGCCACCTGCCCCGAGATCGGCGATGCACCGCGCCCGCCCTTTCGCAAGGGTGCGTTCGGCCTCGGCCAGTCGCGCGATGCACGGCGCGAGGGCGGCGGCAAGCGCGCATGCCCCGCCAAGCGCCACGAGCGGCAGCGCGACCAGCGGCCCCGCGACAACCCAGATCGCGATCAGATAGATCGGCACGAAGGGAAGATCGCCAAGTCCGCAGAGAAGCGCAGCACTCGGACCCTCGACCCGGGCATCGCTCCAGCCGCCGCGCCCTTCGGCGGCGGCGCGCCCTGCCGCGAGGGCAAGCCGATGTTCGGCCGCGAGGGCTACCGCATCGGCAAGCCGCCCGCGCGCGAGCCGCAGCGCGAAGTCGCATGCCAGCGCGATGCCCGCACCTGCCCCGAGAGCCAACAGCGAGGTCGTCGCCCCCGCAGGCAGGACGCGGTCATAGACCGCCATGACAAGGACCGCCGTTGCAAGCCCGAGCAGGTTCGACAGCCCCGTCGCCAGCAGGACCTGCCCGAGGATCCAACGATCGGCGCGCATCCACGCGCCGATGTGCCTGCCCGTCCCGATCATCCCCTGTGCCATCTTCCACCTCGCCTGGTGCGCTCGGGGGAAGGATCGATGGCGAATATTAAGTCAGGGTTGATCGAGCATGCATTTATGCACCTTCAGGGCGAAACTGCGGCGACGCCCTCGGCCGCGCCTTCGGGCAGATCCTCGAGCGCCATCAGATAGGTGCGGATCGAGAACACGACGGCTCCCGTTTGCGGCAGGCGGATCAGGCACTGCCGCTCAGAGCGCAGATAGCGCGGCGCCAGGGCCGCCTCGGGCGTTCCGGGTGCGGCGCGTTCGGGCTGATAGAGCGCCGGATTGGCATAGAGCAGCACGTTCGACCGCCAGAGCGGCGTCTCTGGCCGAATCCCGTCGAAGAGGCGCTGTACTCGGGGTGCGAGGCCATCGTCATAGGCCGGTACCGGGTCGTGGATCGCGATCAGGGGGCGGCCGATCTTCTCGGCAAGCCGCCAGCGCGCCGGAAAGCACAAGATCGCGCCGGTCAACACATGCTCGTCAGACCCGGGCGGGCGTTCGAGCAGGCAGAAATCCTCGGGCAGAAGCCGGCCGAGCGTCAACAGGGGCTCTGCCGGGGCGGGGCGGACGCGCACGCCGTCGGGCCGCTCGATCACGCCGTCGTGGATCGCGAAGCCCGGCAGGCGGGGCAACTCGGTCAGGATGCGGGCCAGCAATTCATCGGCAGCCGGGCGCGCGCCGGGCAGCAGGGCATGGACGGCATCGGGCATGGTCGCGATCAGCCGGTCGCGCTCGGCCATCTGGGGTGCGTAGGCCTCGTCGATGAGGATCCAAGCGTCGGGATCGAGCGGGGCAATCCCGGGCAGGCGGTGCGGCCGGCGCCACGGCGCATGGGGCATGTCGCGGTGCAAGATCGCCGTCATGCCCGTGACCCTGCGATCCGCGGCGCGCGTGGTCAAGGGGTATGGTCGTGCATCCTCCAGCGCGGTCTTGGCGCCCGGGCGAGGGCATCCTCAATCCGCTGCGCGAGGTCCGCGCGCTCGGCCGGGCCGAGACCCGCGACGTGCTTCTCGACCGTCGCAAGGCCCGCGTCGATGCGTCCGTGGGCACGCTGCCGCATCCGCCCGAACACGGCGGAAACCGCAGCAGCATCGTACGGCTCGGTCCGCAGCACCTGCGCGAGGGCGGCAGCATCGGCGCGGTCATCGGCGAAAGAGCGGCGCAATTCGTCGCGCCGGCCGGCAAAGGCGCCGCGCATGGCATCCCTGTCCTTGTGGCTGAAGGCCGCGCCGAGCGGCCCGAGGCCGGGATCGCGCAAGGCGGCGGCGCCGTCATCGTCAAAGCCGTGGATCAGGAAGGCGCCCGCAAGCCCCCCGGCGACTGCGAGGTTGAGCGCGAGCGACGTTGCAAGAGCGATCACAAGCCCGCGCCCGCGCCGTGGCGGGTGTGGTGCCGTGTCGGGTGTCGTCTGGGCCATCTGTCAGCCTCCGGATTCGGGATCGAGAAACTCTGCAAGCCCCGCATGATCCGGCAGCAGCGCGACATCCGCCGCAGCCCCGAGGCCCAGCCGATCGAACAGTTCGGGCGCGATGCCGGGCTGCATCACCCCGAGCCAGAGCCCGACGCCAAGCGCTGCTGTCTGCATCCCGCCAAGCGCCAGAACGCGCAGCGCAAGGGCGACCCTCTCGCGAAGCCCAGGCCGCTGCGGTGCCACGGGTGCGGGTTCGGGCAGCGGAGCCGGGCGGTGCGTCCGGGCATCGGCCAGGATCCGCGCCACGAGGGCCTCTGAGGGTTCGGGTTCGGGCGCGCGGCGCGCCGCGGCGAAGCCAGCCGCGATCCGGGGCGGCAGGTCCGCTTCGGCGCAGTGCAACTCGTCATCCTTGCGGATCATGATGCTTCATCCTCGACATGATCGGTTTCGTGACGCAAGGCCCGATCGCCCGCAAGCGCGCGGCGCCCCCGGGCCAGAAGGCTCTCGACGGCCTCGACCCCCGTCTCGAGTTCCTGCGCGATCTCGGGGTTCGTGAGGCCCTCGAAATGGCGCAACACGATGGCGCGCCGCTGCCGGTCGGGTAGCCGGCCAAGCGCCGAGCGCAGCGCATCCGCACGATCCGCGTCGATGAGCAGCGCCTCGGCGGTTGGCGCGGGGTCGGGGGGATCGGCGGCATCCTCGATCGGCTGCGTCCGCCCCCGGCGCCGCAGACGATCGATGCAGAGGTTGAGCGCGACCCGGTGCAGCCATGTCGCCACCGTTGCCCCGCCCTCGGTGCTCCAGCCCGGCGCGGCGCGCCACAGGCGCAGCATTGCCTCCTGCGCGACATCCTCTGCCTCGGCCACGTCGCCCAGAACGCGAGCTGCAAGCCCGAGCACCCGCGGCAGCAGCCGCGCGACAAGCGCGGCCGCCGCCTGCGGATCTCCCGCCGCATAGGCCGAGAGGAGGCGCGCATCCTCGCCCGGGTCCGGGTGCTCGACCCTGCTCAGCGTCGCCTCCGCCCGTTCGTTGCGGGATCCCGGTCGTCAGTTGCCCGCCTGCCCGTGAGAGCCGCCACGATGATCATGCCGCCCCCCCTCGTGCCGGCCGCGGCCTTCGCCGCGCCCGCCCTCGGGCATTTCATCTTTGCTGATCACACCGTCCCCGTTGCGGTCAAGCCGCTCGAACATGACGAGCGGCCCCCTCCCCGTCATCAGTTCCGTCGCAGACACGCTGCCGTCACCGTCACTGTCGAGCGCGGCGAAATGGGCCTCGGCCGCAGCGGCGGCCCGGGCGGCGGCCCGGGCGCGGTGGGCCTCGATGAAGTCCGCGAGGGCGATCTTGCCGTCACCATCGGGATCGAACGCCTTGGCCTCGGCCGTCTGATGCGCCTCGATCTCGGCCTTCGAGATGTTGCCATCCCCGTCGGTATCGAGGTCGGCGATCATGGCCGCAGCGCCCATATGGCCGCCCATCCCGCCGTGCATGCCACCGCCCGCTGCAATGGCCGCACCCGCGATCAGGGCGATCGTCGCGGCACCGAGCGTGATTCCTGCAAGCTTGTTGACCTTCATCGTGTCCTCCTTCGGGACGTTGCTGCAATGACCCTTCCACGCGGGGCGCGCGCGTTTCCGTCGCGGAGTTTCAGGAATTCAGGGGCTTTCGTCCGTCGGGCCATCGGCGTAAGGATCCGGCGGGAGGGCCGGGACATGAGCCGAACCGAAGCAGCAGACTTTTCCCATTTGGATGCACCCGATGACCGACCCTGGCGCCGCGCGCTGTGGCGCGGCCTGCACCGTCGGTGCCCGGCCTGCGGCACGGGACGGATCATGTCGGGATACTTGACCGTCGCGCCGGCCTGCCCCGCCTGCGGTGAGGACCTCTCGCATCAGCGGACCGACGACGGGCCGGCCTATCTGACGATCCTGATCGTGGGCAAGATCATCGCCCCGACCATCTTCTGGGTTTTCGTGACGTTCCGCCCCGATCCCCTCGTGCTTGCTGCGGGGTTTTCGGCTGCGACGGTCGCGCTCGCGCTGTGGCTGCTGCCGCGGCTCAAGGGCGGGTTCGTCGGGCTGCAGTGGTCGCGCAGGATGCACGGGTTCGGCGGCACGGAGCCCGCATGACCGACCGACCCGAGGAGGGGGCGCCGACGGCGATCCGCCACGCCGCAACCGTGATCCTCTGGCGCACAGGGCGCGCCGAAGGGCCCGAGGTGCTGATGGGGCAGCGGGGCGCGGGTGCGGCGTTCATGCCCTCGAAGTTCGTCTTTCCCGGCGGTGCGGTCGATGCGGCGGATGCGGAAATGGCCCTTGCCGATCCGCTCCACCCCGACTGCGCGCGCCGCCTCTCGGAGCCCGGTGCCCCCGCCCCCGCCGCGATCGCAGCGGCCGCGATCCGCGAAACCTGGGAAGAGACAGGTCTCGCCTTGGCGCGGCCGCAGGGCGGGCTATCCGAGGGGCAGGGCCCCTGGCCGGGATGGGAGGGCATCGTGCCCTCGGCTGCCGGGCTGCGCTTCGTCTTTCGCGCCATCACCCCGCCCGGTCGGCCGCGGCGCTTCGATGCGCGGTTCTTTCTGGCCGATGCGGGCTGCATTGCGGGCGACCCCGAGGATTTCTCGCGCGCGGCCGATGAACTCTCGCACCTGAGTTGGGTGCCGATCGCGAAGGCGCGCGAGCTTGATCTGCCCTTCATCACCGAGGTCGTCCTGGCCGAGGTTGCCCGACTTCGGACGGTGGCGCCCCCCACCGGCGGCATCCCCTTCTTCGACAACAGCGGCCCAGTCGCGACCTTTCGCCGGATCGTCTGACCCGCGTCAGGCGCCGCGCACCAGGGTTGCGAAGGATTTGAACAGCGCGGCGTTGGCCGCGATGATGTCTCCCGTCTGCACCGGGTCGGCGTCGGCATCGAAACTGTCGACGAAGCCGCCCGCCTCGCGCACCAGCAGCATGCCGGCCGCAAGGTCCCACGGGCCGAGGCCGCGCTCCCAGAAGCCGTCGAACCGCCCGGCCGCGACATAGGCCAGATCGAGCGACGCCGCCCCCCACCGCCGCAGCCCTGCAGTTCCGGGCATGAGGCGCGCGATGCTCGCCAGCGTGTCGCCAAGACCGGGCCGCATGCCAAAGGGCACGCCCGTGGCAAAGAGCGCCTCGGACATCTGGATGCGCCCCGAGACGCGCAGCCGGCGGTCGTTCATCCAGGCGCCGAGGCCCTTTTCGGCCCAGAAAAGCTCGTCCTTGGCCGGATCGTAGACGACGGCCGAGACGATCTGCCCCTTGTGTTCGAGCGCGATCGAGATTGCCCAATGCGGCAGGCCGTGCAGGAAGTTCGTGGTACCGTCGAGCGGATCGACGATCCAGCGCCGGGTCGGATCCTCGCCCTTCGCCTCGCCCGTCTCCTCGCCGATCCAGCCATAGGTCGGGCGGCCGGCCGTCAGTTCCTCGCGGATGACGCGCTCGGCCTCGCGGTCGGCGCGGCTGACGAAGTCGCCGGGTGCCTTGACCGAGACCTGCAGGTTCTCCACCTCGCGGAAATCCTTGACGAGGCCGCGCGCGGCCTTGCGCGCGGCGCGGATCATGAGGTTGAGGTTCGCGCTTCCTTGCATGGGGGCCCCCGTTGCGGCCTGCAGGCTATAGGCCGCGCCCGCGGCGAAGGGAAGCCCCGCCTAGCCGCGCTGGAGCTTGACCGGCTCGGTCCGGGCAAGGCGCAGGAAATGCGCGAGATAGGGCAGCGCCGCATCCTCGGCCCGGATCGCGGCGAACAGGCGCCTCTGTGGGCGGCCGGCAAGCGGGCGCAGCGCGAAGTCGGGGGCGTCGCGCAGCCGCCGCAGCACCCAGTCGGGCAGCACCGCCACCCCGCGGTCGGCCGCGACCAGCATCTCGATCACCGCCGTCAGTTCCACCTGCCGGACCGAACGCGGCTCGATCCCCGCCGGATCGAGAAAGGCCGTGAACACATCGAGGCGCGCGCGATCCACGGGATAGGTGATGAGGTGCTGCGCCCCGAGGTCGGCGGGCGTCACCTCGGCCCGCGCCGCCAGCGGGTTGCCCGCCGCCATGAGGCACATCGGGTGATAATCGAAGAGCGCATGGAACCCGATGCGCGCCACCTGCTCGGGGTCCGAGGTCACGACCAGATCGACCTCGGCCCGTTCGAGCGCGGCCATCGCGCCAAAGGCCAGCCCGGGGCGGATATCGACATCGACATCGGGCCAGACGCGCCGGTGCAGCCCGAGGACCGGCAGCAGCCAGTCGAAACAGGCGTGGCACTCGATCGCGATGACGAGCCGCCCCGTCCGGCCCGCCCGCAGCGCCGCGAATTCGTCCGACAGCGCATCGACATCGGGCAAGACCCGCTCGGCCAGCGCCAGAAGGCGCATCCCGGCGCCCGTCAGCCGCATCGGCCGGGCGCGGCGGGCGAAAAGCTCGACCCCCGCCTGATCCTCGAGGCCGCGGATCTGATGCGAGAGCGCCGATTGCGTGATGTTGAGCTGCTCGGCCGCCCGCGCCAGCCCGCCGGCCGCGTGGATGGCGCGGATGGTGCGCAGGTGGCGAAGCTCGATGTGCATGAACGTGCCTCAAGTTGAGCATGAGAATTATGAATTTGTCTCATATCCTGCCGCATGCGACAAGAGCCGCGCAGGAGGTGCCCATGTCGCAACATGCCACGCTGTCGTTCGAGTTCTTTCCGCCCAGGAACATCGAGGCCACCTTCGACCTGTGGGAGACGGTGCGCGCGCTGGCGCCCTTTCGGCCCGAGTTCGTCTCGGTCACCTATGGTGCGGGGGGCGGCACGCGGGCGCTGACGCAGGACGCGGTCAAGACCATCGCGCGGGGCTTCGATCTGCGCGTTGCGGCACATCTGACCTGCGTCGGCCAGAGCCGCGCGGAGACGCTCGCCATCGCCGAAGCCTATGCCGAGGCGGGCGTGCGCGACATCGTGGCGCTGCGGGGCGACATGCCGGGCGGCGCGCCCTTCGCGCGCCACCCCGAGGGCTTCGCCTCGTCGGTCGATCTGATCGCGGCGCTGGCGGCGACGGGGAAATTCGCGATCCGAGTCGGCGCCTATCCCGACCCCCACCCCGAATCGCGCGGGCGGGGGTCCGACCTCGACTGGCTGCGCGCCAAGGTGGATGCGGGCGCCTCGGCCGCGATCACCCAGTTCTTCTTCGAGGCCGAGACCTTCCTGCGCTTTCGCGACGCCTGCGCGGATGCGGGCATCGATGTGCCGGTGATCCCGGGCATCCTGCCGATCGAGGGTTGGGCGGGCGTGCGCCGCTTTGCCACGCGCTGCGGCGTGCCGGTTCCCGCCTGGCTCGACGAAGCCTTCGCCGCCGCCATCCGTGACGGGCGCGAGCGGCTTCTGGCGCTCGCGCTCGCGACCGAGATGTGCGACCGGCTGATCGCCGAGGGGGTGGGGCATCTGCACATCTACACGCTGAACCGCGCGACCCTCGCGCGCGATCTGGCGCATGCGCTGGGCCTCGGCCCGCTGCGCCCCGCGCTCGACCGCGTCGCCTGAGGGGTCAGCCGACGCGCTGCAGGATCGGAAAGCTCTCGAGCAGCCAGAACGACAGCGCGCTGAACTGCCCCGTCAGCATCATGAGGCCCACGGTCCAGAGCAGCAGGCCCGAGATCCGCTCGATCCGCGCGCCGTGGCGGCGCAGCGCCGCCATCGGCCCGGCCATCGCCGGAAAGAAGGCCGCGACCGCGAGGAACGGCAGGCCGAGCCCCAGCGCATAGGCCCCGAGCAGCGCGATTCCGCGCCCGGTGCTGGCCTCCTGCGCCGCGAGGCCGAGGATCGCGCCGAGGATCGGCCCGAGGCAGGGCGTCCAGCCGAACGCGAAGGCCAGCCCCAGCACATAGGCGCCGAAGGCCGAACCGCCCTGCTGGCCGGCATCGAAGCGGGCCTCGCGCTCAAGGATCGGAATGCGCAGCACGCCCAGGAAATGCGCGCCAAAGACCATCACCACCACGCCCGCGACCGGCACGAACCACCCCTGCCAGGCGAGCATCTGCCGCCCGAGCGCCGATGACGCGATCCCGAGCAGCAGGAACACGGTCGAGAGCCCGAGGACGAAGAAACCGGCCGCGAGGACAAGGCGCCCGCGCGCCGCCCCGCCCGCCTGCGCCTCGATCAGGCTGACGCCGCCCATGTAGGCGAGATAGGGCGGCACGATCGGCAGCACGCAGGGGCTGAGGAACGATAGCACCCCCGCCGCCAGCGCCACGATCAGCGCGGGCAAGAGCCCCGCGTCGATGATCTCGATCCCGAACATGGTCCAGCCCCCGCGACTGCGCGTTTCGGGATAGCCCGGATGGCAGGCAGGGCGCGGTCACGTTTGCGTGGCGCGCCCTGCCGGACCGGTTTCAGCGGCCGAGCGACCACCAGCCCTTGCGCCGCGGCTTTTCCGGACCCGGTTCGGGCGTCGGGGCGGGCGCTTCGGGCGGGGCTTCTGCCACCGGCGGGGCTGCGGTTTCCGCCGGCTCGGCAGTCGCCGGTTCGGCAGTCGCCGGTTCGGTTGCCACCGGCTCGGGCGCGGCTGCGACGGCCTCGGCGGCGGCTGCCGCCTCGGCCTTCGGCTTGGCCATGCTGCGCGACCTGCTGCGGGCCGCGGGCTTCTTCGGGGCCGGTTCGGCGGCTGCGGGTTCCTCGGCCGGGGCCGGTGCGGCCTCGGCTGCCGCGCCCGCCTCGGGCGCTTCCGCGGGGGCCGCGGCCTTGGGGGTGCGCGTGCGGGTGCGGGTTTTCGGGGCCCGCGGCGCCGCTTCGGGTTCGGCCGGCGCGGGTGCCGCCTCGACAGCCTCGGCCGCGATCTCCGCGGCAGGCGCTGCCTCGGCCTCGGTCGTTGCCTCGGCTTGCTGGCCGGAACGGCCGCGTCCGCGTCCGCGCGACCCGCGCGAGCGTCCGGTGCGGGCCTCGCGGACCTCGGGCGCCGCCTCGTGCACGGCATCGGCCGCTGCGGCCTCCGCGCCCTCGTCCTCGCCCGCCCCGTCGTCCTCTCCCTCGAGGTCGACGATCTCCATGCCCTGCGCCTCGCCCTGCTGGGCGCCCTGGCCCGAGCCGCCGCGCCGGCGGCGCCGCCGGCGGCGGCGCTTCTTGCCGCCACCGTCCGATTTCTCGCCCGAGGCGCCGCCCTCGTCGCCCGCGGGCGTCGCGGCGTCGGCCTCGGCCTCGTCGGCATCGACCTCATCCTCGTCGGGGAAGAATTCCGTGTCCTCGTCGACCTGGCCCATCGTCGCGGCATCGAGCGACACGACCGGCGCCGCGGGTGCCACGATGCGCGTCGCGGTCTTGAACTTCTCGATGGCGAAGTTGGGGCTGATCATCGTCGGGTCGGCCTCGAGCCGAACCGACATGCCATAGCGCGCCTCGATGGTGGCGATGTGCTCGCGCTTGACGTTGAAGAGGAAGTTGATGATCCCGATCGGCGCCTTGAGCAGCACCTCGCGCGAGCGCTTGCGCGTCCCCTCCTCCTCGAGCGCGCGCAGGATCGAGAGCGCGAGGCTGTCGTCCGAGCGGATGAGGCCCGTGCCGTGGCAGTGCGGGCAGGGCTGCGTCGTCGATTCGAGCATGCCGGGGCGCAGGCGCTGGCGGCTCATCTCGAGCAGGCCGAAGCCCGAGATGCGCCCGACCTGGATGCGCGCGCGGTCGGTCTTGAGCTTGTCCTTGAGGCGCTTCTCGACGGCGGCGTTGTTGCGCCGTTCCTCCATGTCGATGAAGTCGATGACGATGAGGCCCGCGAGGTCGCGCAGGCGGAGCTGTCGCGCGATCTCCTCGGCGGCTTCGAGGTTGGTCTTGAGCGCGGTCTCCTCGATCGAGCCTTCCTTGGTCGCCCGACCCGAGTTCACGTCGATCGCGACGAGCGCCTCGGTCACGCCGATGACGATGTAGCCCCCGGACTTGAGCTGCACGGTCGGGTTGAACATCGCGGTGAGGTAGCTCTCGACCTGGAAGCGCGCGAAGAGCGGCATCGGCTCGGTATAGAGCTGCACGTTCTTGGCGTGGGACGGCATGATCATCTTCATGAAGTCCTTGGCCACGCGATAGCCCTCGGGCCCCTCGACCAGCACTTCGTCGATCTCGCGGTTGTAGAGGTCGCGGATCGAGCGCTTGATGAGGTTGCCTTCCTCGTAGATGGGCGCGGGCGCGATCGAGCGCAGCGTGAGATCGCGCACCTGCTCCCACAGGCGCATGAGGTATTCGTAGTCGCGCTTGATCTCGGCCTTGGTGCGCTTGGCGCCGGCGGTGCGGATGATGAGGCCCGCGCCCTCGGGCACGTCGAGCTCGCCCGCGATTTCCTTGAGCTTCTTGCGGTCGGCGGGCTGGGTGATCTTGCGCGATATGCCGCCGCCGCGCGCGGTGTTGGGCATGAGCACGCAATAGCGGCCGGCAAGGCTCAGATAGGTCGTGAGTGCGGCGCCCTTTGTGCCGCGCTCTTCCTTGACGACCTGCACCAGCATGATCTGGCGCACCTTGACGACTTCCTGGATCTTGTAGCGGCGCAGCCGGGGGCGGCGCGGCTCGGCGATCTCGTCGGCGATGTCCTCCTCGGCGACCGACTCGATTTCCTCGTCGAGATCGGCGGCATGGTCCATCGCGCGATAGGTTTCCGCACCCGCCCCGTCGTGGTCGTGCGCGTCGTCGGCCGGGGCCGCGGATGCCCCTTCGCCCCCCTCGCCACCGTCGACCTCGATCACCTCAAGGCCCGCGGGCACGGGGCCGGCTTCGGCCGCGGCGGCGTCGGCGGATTTCCCGCCACGGCGGTTGCGGTTCGGGCGGCGCCGGCGGCGTTCGTCCTCATCCTCCTCGTCGCGGTCGAGCGCGCGCTCTTCCTCGAGCAGCGCTTTGCGGTCGGCGACGGGGATCTGGTAATAGTCGGGATGGATTTCGGAAAAGGCGAGGAAGCCGTGGCGGTTGCCGCCGTAGTCGACGAACGCCGCCTGCAGCGACGGTTCGACCCGGGTGACCTTGGCCAGATAGATGTTTCCTGCCAGTTGACGCTTGTTCAGCGTCTCGAAATCGAACTCCTCAACCTTGTTTCCATCCACCACGACCACGCGCGTCTCTTCGGCGTGGGTGGCATCGATCAGCATCTTCTTCGACATGTATCCTCATTCCGCAGACCCGGCGCGGCGCGTCCGACCGGCGCAGTTCAGCGCCCATGGGGCGCGCGCGGCCGGTCTGCAGGTGTTGTGATGCGACTGTTGCGACAGAGCCCAGCCGTCCTGCCCCGCAGAGGGGCGCTTGGCACGGTGTGAGGGGCGCTGTCGGCATTGTCGCGGTTCCGGTTTCGGGGAGCGCATGCGCGCCGGCCCCAGGTTTTGAAATCGCCCGGCGCATCTTCGATGCCTCGGGCAGCACTGCGGCCTTGCGGCCAATCCGACTGTGGCTGGCTCCGCGGATTATCCGTCAGATCGCAACACAGAGAATTCGACGCCGACAAGGCGCACACGCGCCGGTCGGACGTCAGAACCCTAGAGGAAATCCGGTGCGAAACACAATGGCCTAATTTCGGCCCGCCCGCGCCATCTGCACGCCCAGGATCCCGGCCGCCACGATCGCTACCCCCACGGCATCCGCAGCCCCGAGCCTCTCCCCAAGCAGCACCGCCGCGACCGCGACGCCGAAGACGGGGTTGAGGAAATGGAAGGTCGCGGCCCTGACCGCGCCGATCCGCCCGACAAGCAGGAACCACACCCAAGTCGCGAGCAACCCCGGCACCAGCGTGGTATAGGCAAAGGCAAGCGCCAGTCGCGGCGTTGGCGTCAGGCGCCAGTCCTCGAACACCACCGACAGCACGCCCAGCACCGCCGCCCCGACGAGCATCTGAAGCCCCACGATCATCAGCAGGTTCCCCCCCGCGCTTGCGCCCCGCACGCTGAGCGTCGCGACCGTGAGTGCGATCGCGCCCAGCACGCACAGCGCGATCCCGGCCGGGTCGAGGCCGCCGCCGACGCGCGAGCCCATGATGACGACGACACCGCCAAATCCCGCGATCAGACCCACAATGCCGAGCGGGGAGAGACGCTCGCGCCCGAGACCCCAGCCCGCCAGCGCGACCATCAGCGGCAGGGTCGAGGCGATGATGGCCGCGACAGAGGCCTCGACCTTCTGCATCGCCACGAAGTTGAGGCCGAGATAGGCCGCGTTCTGCATCACGCCGAACAGGACCGTCGCCCGCCACTGAGCCCGGTCGAGCCGCCACGACTGCCCGAGCGCGCGCGCAATCGCGATCCCGATCAGACCCGAGATCAGGAAGCGCGCTGCCAGCGCCATGAGGGGTGCGGCATCGGCCACGATCATCCGCGCCGAGGTGAAGGCCGAGGACCACATGAAGGCAAAGGCAAGACCCATGCCTATGGCGCGGATGTCCATGAACGGCCCTCCCGGGGTCTGGTCCTAATCGGCCGTCCAGCCGCCGTCGATCAAGAGATGCGTGCCGGTCATCATCGCCGAGGCGTCGGAGGCCAGAAAGACGACCGGCCCCATGATGTCGGCGATCTCGCCCACCCGTCCGAGCTTGATCTTCGAGAGGATCCACGCCCGACGCTCGGGGTTCTGCAGTGTCTGCTCGCCAAGCGGGGTGCGGATGAAGGTCGGGCAGAGCGTGTTGACCCGCACCCGGTGCGGCGCCCATTCGAGCGCCATCGCCTTCGTCATCCCCTCGAGCGCGTGCTTGCCCGCGCAATAGACCGCCCGGTCCGGCCCTCCGACGAGGCCCATCTGCGAGGACACATTGATGAGGCTTCCCGGCCGGCCCGCGGCGATCAGTCCGCGTGCGACCTCGCGCGTCAGGAAATAGGCCGCGCGCAGGTTCAGCCCGATCGCGGCGTCATAGTCCTCGGGCGTCGTGTCGAGCGCGGGCGTGTGGCGGGCGATCCCGGCCGCGTTCACGAGCACATCGAAGGGCCCGCGCGCCGCGACCGAGGCCGCCGTCGCCGCAAGGTCGGTGATGTCGAGCGCGCAGGCCTCGGCGCGCCCGCCCGCCGCCAGGATCGCATCGCGCACGGTCTCGAGTTCGGCCGTGCGGCGGGCAACGAGCGTGACCTCTGCCCCCGCCTGCGCGAGGGCCGCCGCGGCCCCGAGGCCGATCCCCGACGAGGCGCCCGTCACGAGCGCGCGCCGGCCATCGAGGCGGAAGGACGGGGTCTGGGGAAGGGTCAGCATCATCTACTCCGCGGGTGCGCCGAAGGGGACGTTCTGTTTGCCGTATCGGCGGACGCGGATGTTGCATTGTTCGGCGTGTCCGACGAAGCCCTCGAGCATGCACAGCCTTGATCCGTAGGCGCCGATGCGG
>Ga0315900_10001230_pt1 | contig 41233 bp, 40 predicted proteins | sample LakEriMetagenome_FD_203521 | JGI IMG/M metagenome (GOLD analysis project Ga0315900, IMG submission 203521) | Freshwater fungal communities from buoy surface, Lake Erie, Ohio, United States - Buoy 12 MA114 | ecosystem: Environmental > Aquatic > Freshwater > Lake > Lake biofilm | place: USA: Lake...
CGCACCGCCTCAACACTCGCGAAGACCACGCTATGCGTGCCTTGTTCCATCACCTCCGTAATCCGGCAATCGAAACTCGCCGCAGCGCCATCCAAGGCAGGCGCCCCGGTGACCAGGTTGGTCCATGCCCCTGCGGCAAAGCGCGCAGCCATGTCCAATGCGCCGCTCGGCGCGGAAAAGGCGTCAGAAACGCCCTGCTGTCCGGCGGCGAGCGTATTCACGCAAAGCACGCCATTTTTCAGGAATATCGCACTGCGCGGGCTGGTGCGATTGAGGCAGACCAGCAGGGTTGGCGGATCATCCGTGACGGAACACACGGCGGTTGCGGTAATGCCGCCCTGCCCTGCCGCGCCATCTGTGGTGACGATATTCACCGCCGCGCCCAGCCGCGCCATGGCATCGCGAAATTCCTGGCGAGAGACGGGCATGGTGGGCAATCCTTGAAGCGGGCTTGGGCGCGAAGCCTCTATCACCCCAAGCGGGCGCCGTCACGCCAGTCAGCGCCGTGCATGCGATAGAGCAAATGGCGCCGATAGTGATGGCCTTCCGGCAGGCGCGGATGGTCGAATTCGCCCGCCGCTGTCATGCCGAGCTTTTCCATGAGCTTCCAGGAAGCGGCATTGCCCGGCACGGTGAAGGCGACGATGGAAGCAAGCCCAAGCGTGCCGAAGCCATGCGCCAAGGCAGCGCGCGCGGCTTCTTCGGCATAGCCCTGGCGGCGAAAGCGCGGGCCAATGCGCCAGCCAATTTCAACCGCCGGCGTGAAATCCGCCTGCCAGGGAATGGTCATCAGCCCGACCACGCCCACGAAAGCGCCCGTGGCCGCCTCCGCCACCACCCAAAACCCCCAGCCATGTTCAGCGAAATGCGCGCGCATCCGCGCGGCCCAGGCATCGCTTTCCGCCCGATTCATGGTGGCAGCGAAATAGCGCATGCTTTCCGGATCACCATTGATGGCGAAAAGCGGGTCAAGATCCTCATCCCGCCAGGGGCGGAGGATCAGGCGTTCTGAGGTGAGCGTCACGACGTTCATGCGCGCTTCTTAGCCTAAACAGCCAGGCCACGCACCGAGGGGAAACTAGCCCCAGCAGCCAACCGGGCTTGGCGTAGTCCATAGCGGCTCACGGTTTTCGATTGCAATTCGGACACCCGCCTACCATAGTAAAATAGTCTCAACAAATGGAAGCACTACTATGCAGGATGTTGGTCTCTATCTCCCGGGCATCCTTCTTTCTTACGCAGCCTTCCTGCTCGCAATTGCAAGTCCGGGGCCTAACATCCTAGCGGTCATCGGAACTTCGATGAGCGTCGGCCGCGCCTCCGGCATGGCACTAGCTTTCGGCGTGTCCGCAGGCTCATTCACTTGGGGCCTCCTCACGGCATTCGGACTATCAGCTATTGTGGCCAGCTATGCGTGGGCCCTTTTTACCATCAAGATTTTGGGCGGCATTTATCTTCTGTGGCTTGCTTACAAGTCGCTCAAGTCGGCCGCCTCGCGCCATGATATCGAAGCCAAGGAGCTGGCGGGGGGGCGTCGCACTCCATTCGGATATTTCAGCCGAGGCTACGTTATCCAGATGACCAATCCCAAGGCGGCACTTGCTTGGATTGCCATCATTTCATTGGGCTTGAAGGACGGCGCGCCGCTTTGGGTTAGTGCAGCCATCGTTCTTGGAACATTTCTGTTATCAGTCATCATCCACACGCTTTACGCCATAGCATTTTCGACACCGGTTATGGTTCGCCTCTACGGCAGAGCCCGTCGGGCCATCCAAGGTGTGCTGGGCGTGTTTTTTGCCTTTGCAGGTCTGCGCATGCTTATGCATCGGAGCTGAGACGACCATGACATACATTGATCCAACTGCGGCCAACCTCAACTCTGGGTTCGTCGTGGCGATTCATCTTGTAGCGAAAGAAGGCGAAGGAGACGCGGTTGCTGATATATTGCAGCGGCTAGTGGCTCCGACCATGGCAGAACCGGGCGTGAAGTTCTTCATGCCTTACCGATCACCAACCAACCCTCTGGCCTTTTTCGTGTACGAACTATACGTGAACCAAGCGGGATGGGATGCCCACAACAGGTCCGCCCATTTTTTGAGTGTCGTTGATGATCTGGTACAACGCGTCGCATCGCGGGAACGCGTGCCTTTCGTTCCATTTGTCACCTGACTGATAAAGCCAATACACTGATAGCCTGATTTGGATATCGCCGAGCGCGTTCTTCCGAGCTGGGTGCTGGAATTAAGCGTGGCTCCTGCTGCTGCCTTTCCCGAGAACAGGCAGATGCGGGCCGATTTGACCGAGATTGCCGCCTTGAAGAATGATGTCGTCCGGCTCCGGGCGGAGCGAAACATCCTGAAGAAAGCGGCAGCTTTTGTCGCGCGCGAAGTGAAAGGAGAACGCCATGAACCCGATCAGCTTGGAAGCGCTGGCCGCCGAGGTGCCCGATGGGGCCATGCTCGCCTTGCCGCCGGATAACTCCCTGCCCTCCGTCGCGCTGGCCAAGGCGCTGATCCGGCGCGGGGTGCGCAACCTCAACCTGATCGGTGTGCCGGTTTCGGGCTTTGCCACGGATATCCTGATTGGTGCGGGCTGTGTCACCAGCGTGCAGACCAGCGCGGTGTCACTCGGTGAGGCCGGCTTCGCGCCGCGTTTTTCGGCAGCACTCCGCGCGGGCACGATCAAGGTGATTGATGCGACCTGCCCCGCCATTCACACCATGCTGCAAGCCGCTGAAAAAGGCGTGCCCTTCATGCCGCTGCGGGGCTTGATTGGCAGCGATATCCTGGCCAATCGGCCGGATTGGAAAGTGGTGCCCAACCCCTTCGCGACAGAAGGCGAAGACCCGATTGTGCTGCTGCCGGCACTCAATCCTGATTTTGTGTTTTTCCATGCGCTGATGGCCGATGAGGAAGGCAATATCTGGGTCGGGCGGCGGCGTGAATGCGCGACCATCGCCCATGCATCAAAGCGCGCCTTGGTGACGGTGGAACGCGTGGTGCCGGGCAATTTCCTGGAAGATGAACGCCTGGCTTCCGGCGCCATCAACGCGACTTATATCGGCGGCATCGCCATTGCCGAACGCGGCGCGCATCCGGTCGCTTTGCTGGATGAATATGGTTTCGATGGCGCCTATGTCAGCGAATATGCCCGCATGGCGCGCAGCGAAGAAGGCTTCGCCGCTTGGTGCGCGCGTGAAGTGTTTGACCAGAAAGCGCAGGCCGCAGAATGACCGAGATCAAGCTTGAAGAACGCATCGCCGTCGCCCTGGCGAAGCTGATCCTGGACCCGAGCGCGCCGCCCGCGCGGCATATTGCGGTCGGTGCCGCATCGCCCATGCCGGCAGCCGCTTGTTGGCTGGTGAAGAAACAGGGGCATCCCGTGCGGCTTTCGCTGCTGCATAAGCGCAGCGGCAATCCGTTTACGGAAGGCACGCGCGAATTATTTGACCTGACTGGCCAGGGGCGGATTGATCTATTCTTCCTGGGGGGCGGGCAGATTGATGGTAGCGCCAATTTGAACCTGGTTGGCACTGGCGAATGGCCCGGCATGGGCGTGCGCTTTCCCGGCAGCTTCGGTTCGGCCTTCATGTATTTCATGACGCCGCGCACCATCCTGTTCCGGGAAGAACACACGCCGCGCGTTTTTGTCGAAAAGGTGGATAATATCTCCGCCCCTGGTGTCTCTCCGCCCGGCGTGTTTCGTCGTGGCACGGCGCAGGCGCTGGTAACGGGGCGCTGCGTGTTTCGCTTCCATCCTGACCGGGCGCGGTTTTCGCTGGAAAGCGTGCATCCGGGTGAAACGGTGGAAAGCGTGCGCGATGCCACGGGTTTTGTCTTTGATGTGGCGCGCGATGTGCCCTTCACGCCAGACCCGACCGCAGAAGAACTCGCGCTGCTGCGCGGGCCGATTTGTGATGAAATGATGGAAACCTACCCGGAATTCTGCACCCGGGTTTTTGGCAGGAAACAAGCGGCATGAATGACGCAAGCATCGCCACCAAGGGTCTCGCCCGTTCCGCTGGCGCTTTGGCCGGGCTGCGCGTGGTGGACCTCACGCGCGTATTGGGTGGCCCTTATTGCACCATGGTGCTGTCCGATCATGGCGCCGAGGTGATCAAGCTGGAACCGCCGCAAGGTGATGAGGTGCGTGATTGGGGCCCGCCCTTCGATAGCGCGGGCGATGCTTCCTATTTCGTTGGCGTCAATCGCAACAAACAAAGCGTGGGGTTGGATCTGTCCAAGCCCGCTGGCAAGGAAGTGCTGCTGCGCCTCTTGGAAGGTGCCGATGTGCTGGTGGAAAACTTCAAGCCTGGTTCCATGGAAAAATGGGGGCTTGGGTATGAAGCGGTGCTTTCAAAACGCTTTCCGCGCCTGATCCATTGCCGCGTTTCCGGCTTTGGCGGCGAAGGTCCGCTTGGGGGCTTCCCAGGCTATGATGCGGTGTTGCAGGCCATGGTCGGGCTGATGTCCATCAATGGCACGGAAAACTCGGGCCCAACGCGGCTTGGCACGCCGATTGTCGATATTGCGACGGGGCTTTTTTCCACCATCGCCATTCTGATGGCGCTGCATGAGCGGGAAAAATCGGGCCAAGGGCAATATTGCGACATGACGCTGCATGATTGCGGCATGGCGCTGCTGCATCCCCATGCGGCGAACTACTTCCTGTCTGACAAGCGCCCCAAGGCGACGGGGAATCCGCATCCGAATTTGGTGCCCTATTCCAAATTCAAGACCAAAACCTGCGAGATTTTCATCGCCGCCGGCAATGACCCAGCGTTTCGGAAATTCTGCGAATTTCTCGGTATTCCCGATGTGGCGAAGGATGAACGCTTCGCCACCAATGGCGCGCGCGTGATCAATCGCGATGCGCTGACGGAGATTCTGGAAAAGCGCTTTTCCACCGAAGATGGCCATGACCTGACGCGGCGCATGCTCTCCGTTGGCCTACCGGCCGGGCCGGTGCTGCATGTGGATGAAGCCATGGCGGCAGACCACACGGCGTTCCGCGACATGGTTGCCGATATCGGCGATTACCGTGCGCTAAACACACCCATCAAACTGTCCCGTACGCCAGGGGGAGCGCGCACGCGCCCGCCGCGTTTCAACCAGCATGGGCGGGAAGTGCTGTTGGCGCGGGGCTTTAGCGAGGCGGAGATTGCCGCGCTGGAAGCCGATGGCGTGATTGTGGGCGCACGCAGGAAAGCCTGAACACGTTAAGCAGCAGCCGCGATTGTCGGCCCCTGCCCCGCCACCGTGGTGCGCACCATGTGGCGCCGTTCGGTCGTGCTCGCGAAAGGTGTTGCGCGGTGCAGCACGGCGCGATTGTCCCAGATCAGCAGATCATGTGGCGACCAGCGGTGGCTATAGATGAAGCGATCTTCGGTGGCATGCGCCATCAGCCCTTCGATCAGGGCGCGGCTTTCGGCTTCCCCCATGCCATCAATGCTGCGCGCATGGGCACCCAGATATAGCGCGGGGCCAAAGGGGTTTTCTTCCAGCACCACGGCTTGGCGCACCGGCGGGTGCTGCGCGCGTTCCGAATCACTCACCAGGGCCGCATCAACCCGCCCGCGTGACCAACCAAAATCATGCCAGGCCGCCAGGCGCTTCAGGCGTGCCTGCTCCGCAGCCCCCAGCGCGGCAAAGGCGCCGCGCATAAAGGCGAATTCCGTATTGCCGCCCGCGCTTGGAATCTGCCGTGCCGAGAGCAAGGAAGCCCGCGCCGGGATGGGCTTGAAGGAGGAATCATGATGCCACAGCCGATTGGCCTTGTTGTTCAGCACCTGCTTGTCGCTTGGCGCCACAATCTCTCCAGCGGGGCCGATATTGCTCAGCACAATCACTGCACTGCCCGCGCCAAGCGCGCCGGGGCGCGTCATTTCCAAAGCGCCAAAACCCTGGCTGAAGGCGATTTGCGCCGCGTCATCCAAATGCTGGCCAGGCAGCACCAGCACCGCGTAGCGGTCCAGCGCATCGCGGAGCGCTGCCATGACCGGCGCGGCGACCGGCTGCGCCGCATCAACGCCTTCAATGCGCGCGGCAAAAAGCGGGTGCAGGGGCGTGATGTTCAACATGGCCAACTCCTCCGGATTGAAGGCTAGGCCGAAAGAAGCCTGTCAGAATAGCCCCTCAATACGCCCTTCCCCATCCAGGCCGATCGTCTCCGCCGCTGGGCGGCGCGGCAGGCCGGGCATGGTCATGATGTCCCCGCAAACCGCGACAATGAAGCCAGCACCAGCGGAAAGCCGCACTTCGCGCACAGGCAACACATGATCCACAGGCGCGCCGAGCTTGGTTGGGTCCGCGCTGAAGGAATATTGCGTCTTGGCGATGCAGACCGGCAGGTGACCGAAGCCGAGTTCTTCAAACCGCGCGAGCCGCTTCGCCACATCCGCCGGTAGCGCAATATCGCGCGCGCGATAGATCTGCTGCGCAATGGTGCGGATCTTGTCGGCCAATGGCATGGCATCGGGATAAAGTGGCGCGAAGCGCGCGGATTTCGCCGCGATGCGGGCCTGCACGGCGCGCGCCAATTCCGCCGCGCCCTTGGCGCCATCGCCCCAATGGGTGCAGAGAATCGCTTCCGTCCCCGTTGCCTGAATAGCCGCCTGCACCGCGGCGATTTCCGCATCCGTGTCGGAGGTGAAGCGATTGAGCGCCACCACCACCGGCAGGCCGAACTTGCCCATATTCTCGACATGGCGGGCAAGATTGCTGATGCCGCGCGTCACCGCCGCCACATCTTCCCGCCCCAGATCGGCCTTGGCGACACCGCCATGCATCTTGAGCGCGCGCACAGTCGCCACAATCACACAGACCGAGGGGTTCAGCCCCGCCAAACGGCATTTGATATCCAGGAATTTCTCCGCGCCCAGATCGGCGCCAAAACCCGCTTCCGTCACCACAACATCGGCAAGCTTCAGCCCAAGCCTGGTTGCCATGACGCTATTGCAGCCATGGGCGATATTGGCGAAGGGACCGCCATGCACCAGCGCGGGGGAGCCTTCAATCGTCTGCACCAGATTGGGCGCGAAAGCATCGCGCAGCAGCGCCGCCATGGCGCCATCGGCCTTCAAATCGGCCGCCGTAATCTGCCGTCCATCGCGCGTCTGCCCCACCACCATGCGGCCCAGCCGCTGCTGCAAATCCGGCAAATCCCGCGCGAGGCAAAACACCGCCATGACTTCGGAAGCGACCGTAATGTCAAACCCATCCTCGCGCGGGAAACCATTGGCGACACCACCCAATGAGGAATTGATGCCGCGCAAAGCACGATCATTCATGTCAATCGCGCGGCGCCAGGAAATGCGGCGCGCATCCAGGCCAAGCTCATTGCCCCAATAGATGTGATTATCCAGCATCGCCGCCAGCAGGTTATTGGCGCTGGTAATGGCGTGGAAATCGCCAGTGAAATGGAGGTTGATATCCTCCATCGGCAGCACCTGCGCATAGCCGCCACCCGTCGCCCCACCCTTCACGCCAAAGCAGGGGCCGAGTGAGGGTTCGCGCAGGCAAATCATGGTGCGCGTACCCAGCGCATTGAGCGCATCGCCAAGGCCAACCGTGGTGGTGGTTTTGCCCTCACCAGCCGGGGTGGGGTTGATGCCGGTCACCAGCACCAAGGCGCCATCGGGGCGGTCCGCCTGGGCGCGAATGAAATCCAGCCCGATCTTGGCCTTGTATTTGCCGTAGGGTTCCAGCGCATCGGCCGGAATGCCCGCGCGCTGCGCGATTTCCGCAATCGGCTTCAGCGTCGCGGCGCGCGCGATATCAAGATCAGTGGCCATTCCTGCTTCTCCCCTCCAGCGAAGGCCCTGCAACGCCATGGCGGGGCGGTACTGTCAAGGCCGCAGCGGGCGAAACCGGTCCAGATAGGCGGCGCGATGGGCATAGGCGCCGATATGCGCCACCGGCATATCGGTCAGCGCCCAGATCGCGCTACCCGGCACTTCAAGCCAGCGCCGGCAGAAGGCATAGTCTTCCGAAATGAAACCCTCGGGCAGGTTCATTTCATCGAAAAACGCCCAGTATTCGCCCTCCGCGCCCAATTGGCGGAAGCTTTCCGATTTGCGGCGCGCGACGCTACCGCTCGCGATCAGTTTTTCAAAGGCCGTACGCGCAATCAGAATGCAGCCAAAGCCAATCCGGTTCACACGCAACAACCCGTTGCGAATCACAGGGTCGGCAGCATCGGGTTCGATGTTGAAGTTCCGCGACAGCGCATTGAGCCGCGCCAGATCAGGCGGGCCTTCCGGCGCGGCGCGCGCGGCTTCGGCGAAGCGCGCAGCTTCAAAATGGCGCAGCGGACAGGCAAGGCCAATTACCTCATGCCCGGTCTGCAATAGCCGCGTGATGGCGCCCTTCGGCACGCCAATATCGGAATCGAGAAACAGCAAATGCGTAAAATCGGCGCGCGCCAGAAAAAGACTGGCCAGGATATGCCGCGCGCGCGTCACATAGGCGCCATCATAATTGAACCAATCGGCGCCATGCCCACCATCACGCAGCTCATTCACCATATTCACGATGGAAAGCGTGGTTTCCACCTGCATGGTGCTGGCGATGGTGGGTGTGGCGATAAAAACCTTCATGCTGCGGCAGGCAGGGCTTCCGCCAAGCATTCGCGGAATACCGCGAGCGCGCGCTGCATGTCTTCCGGCGTCAGCGCGCCAATCGCGCCAATGCGGATGGTTGGTTCCGGCGTTGTCCAGAAATTACAAATCAGCACGCCGCGCGCCTTCAGCGCCTCCACAAAGCGCGCAAAATCAAAGCGCGGATCGGATGGCTGATGCACCGTGACGATGATCGGCCCCTGTTCCGACTTGCTCACATAAGGCTTGATGCCCATGGCAACAAAACCATCGTAAAGCGCATCCGCATTGGCGCGATAGCGCGCATGGCGCGCCGGCTGCCCGCCTTCGGCATCGAACAGATCAAGCGCCACATCAAAGGCGGCCAATACCTGCACCGGCGGCGTGAAGCGGATCGAACCAAAGCCCGAGCGTTCCGAATGCACCAGCACATCGGCCAAATCCATGCACCAGGACCCTGCCTGCCCGGCGCCGGCCCTGATCGCATCCATCCGCGCCACGGCGAAACCAATCCCCGGCATGCCTTCCAGACACTTACCAGAGGTGAACATCAGCGCATCGCATTCGGGATGCTCGGCCAGATTGAAGGGCAAAGCGCCAAAGGCGGAAACCGCATCAACCAACATGCGCCGCCCGGCTTGGCGCACTGCGCGGCCAATGCCCGGCACGTCATTCACAATGCCACTGCCGGTTTCGCTATAAACAAGTGCCACATGACCAATGGCGGGATCAGCCGCGAGCACGGGGGCAATATCCTCGGCCCGCGCGCCACGCGTATTGGGCAGGTCAAGCGTGACAACCGCGCGGCCCGCTTCGCGCGCCAGCCGCGCCATGCGATCCGCATAGGCGCCATTCATCGGGATCAATATCTTCGCCCCAACCGGCACCAGGCTGCGCATCGCCGCTTCCATGATGAAGTGGCCAGACCCTTGCAGGGGCAGGGTCACATGCTCCCCGGCGATACCGCCCGCGATAGCGCGCACGCGTTCGCGGATGCGCGCATAGGTCGGGCGAAAGCCATGATCCCAGGGCGCGATATCCTGCGCCATGGCGGCTTGGGTTTCGGGGCGGGTTTGCACGGGGCCAGGAATCATCAGCATCATGGGCAAAGCCATGCCAGACCCATCAGGCAATGAAAACCCCCGCGATTTCACGCCGCAGCTTTTCGCGAATGGCGGCGGCGAAGCCCTCATAATCCGGGCAATGCATCACAAAGGCGCCGGGGCCGCCAATCACCTCCGCGGCGTAATGCGCCATCAGATCGGGTTCTTCGTTCAGCACCGCCAGCGCATTGATGGTGATGCCGGCCTGGACGCCAATATCGCGGATCGGCCCGGGCGGGCGGCCCTGATTATGTGCGCCATCGCCCGAGACATCCAAAACCATCCGCCGCGCCAGTTCTGGCCCTGAGGCGAAAAGGGCGAGGGCCGCCGCCATGCCTTCCCCCAAGGCCGTGGCGCCGGGCGGCACCAGGCGGGGGAGTGCTTCAATCGCCGCCGCCAGCGCGGCCACATCGGCGGGGGTAGCCAAGACCTTCCAGGGAATGGCGATTTCCTGCGCCCGCTCCCCGGACCAGAACAGAATCGCCACAGCTGAAGCCCCCGCCGGGCCGGAAAGCAGCGCGGCGGCAATCTCCACATCCCGAAAGGCCGCGGCATAGCCGCCGATCATCAGGTCAAACTCCGCCCGATCCACGGAAGATGAGGCATCCACCGCCAGCACCAGGGCAAGATCAACACGCTGCATCGCGCCATTATGCCACAGCCAAACTTGCGCTGCGTCAATAACGGCCGGCGGCCAATGCGGTTATGTCATGCCTCGAAGACAGGAGGATGCCATGGCGCAGCGCAGCATGGGTGAAATGGTCCGCGACCAGAACCCGCTCACCATGGGGCCGGACGCGACCGTGCAGGAAGCCTGCGCCGCCATGCATCGCCGGCGCGTGGGCGCCGTGCTGGTGACAGACCCGGCCGGGCTGCTGCTTGGCATCTTTACCGGACGGGATGCGGTGCATTTCCTCTCCCACGGCAAGGATGGCACGGAAATCCGCCTGTCAGACGCCATGACCCGCCACCCGATCTGCCTGCCGCCCGAAGGCAATGCCATGGATGCGCTGCATATGATGGCCGATGGCGGCTTCCGCCATTTGCCCGTGGTGCGCGATGGGAAGGTGATTGGGATTGTCTCCCGCTATGATTTCCGCGCGAAGGAATATGGGCAGCTTGATAAGGAGACCGGGTTTTTTGAGTGCCTGAGATAGGGGGCAAGGCGCCCCCCTAGCCCTGCCTCCGCGCCGGACCTAGTGTTGCGGTGACGGAGGAATGACATGCCCGAAAGCCCGATAGACGCCAAACTGGCCACTGAGGCCGCCCTGCCGCTGGCTGGCGTGCGTGTGCTGGACCTGACTCTGGCCCGCGCCGGCCCCACCTGCGTGCGCCATTTGGCCGATTGGGGGGCAGAGGTGATCCGCGTGGAACCGCCGGCCAATGCCGATGGTTTTGGCGGCGACCGACATGGCTATGATTTCCAGAATTTGCATCGCAACAAGCGGTCCATCGCGCTCAATCTCAAATCACCTGAAGGCAAGGCCGCGCTGATGAAGCTCGCCGCCAATGCCGATGTGCTGGTTGAGAATATGCGCGTGAAGGTGAAGCACCGGCTGGGCATTGCCTATGATGATCTGAAGGGGATCAATCCGCGGCTGATCTATGCCTCCATCTCAGGCTTCGGGCAGACCGGGCCTTATGGGAAACGTGCGGGCGTGGATCAGATCGCCCAGGGCATGGGCGGGATGATGACCATCACGGGCGAACCCGGCCGCGGGCCGATGCGCGCCGGTATTCCCTTTGTGGACCTCACAGCGGGCAATCTTCTCGCGCTGGCCGTCATGATGGCGCTGTTCCAGCGGGAGAAAACCGGCAAGGGCCGCTATGTGCATACCAGCCTGCTGGAAGCCATGGTCTTCATGCTGGATTTGCAAGCAGCGCGCTGGCTGATGGATGGCGAAATCCCGGGCCAGGCGGGCAATGACCATCCGGTGAATATCCCGATGGGCGTTTTCCCCACCGCCGATAAGCCGATCAATATCGCAGCGTCTTCACCCAAGATGTGGGTGCAATTCGCCGAAGCGCTTGGCCGCAAGGATTGGCTGGAGGTCGAGGAATGGAAAACGTTGAAGGGCCGCAGCAATGATCGCGCGCGGCTCAATAAGACCATCGGCGAAGTGACCAGTACGAAGCCGAGTGAGTTTTGGATTGACCTGCTGGAACGCATCGGCATCCCCTGCGGGCCGATCAACCGCGTGGATCAGGTGTTTGAAGACCCGCAGGTGAAGCATTTGGCCATGGCCGTGCCAATGACGACACCCAAGCGCGGGCTCACGCATATTGTCGGCACCGCGATCAATATGCAGGGCATTGAAAGCAGCGTCCGGCGCATCCCGCCGCGGCTGGGCGAACATTCCGCCGAAATCCTGCAACAAGCCGGCTATGGCGCGGCAGAGATTGAACAATTGCGCGCGCTTGGCGTGATCAGCGAAGGGTAGGAAAAATGGAATTCGCGGAAGGCAAGATTCTTGCCGAAATCAAGGATGGCGTTGGGCGCATTACCTTCAACCAGCCGGAAAAGCGCAATGCCATGTCGGTTGCGATGTGGGATGGCATGGGCCAGGCCTTGGATGTGTTCACAGCGGATGCATCTGTCCGCTGTGTGGTGCTGACGGGCGCAGGCGACAAGGCTTTTGTTTCCGGCGCTGATATCAGCCAGTTTGATAAAATCCGTTCAGACGCCGATGCACAAAAGGAATATGGTCGGCAGACAGCGGTTGGGCGTTTGAAGCTGGCCACTTATGCAAAGCCTGTCATCGCCGAAATCCGTGGCTTTTGCATGGGCGGCGGGCTTGGCATTGCCATGTCTTGCGACATCCGCATCGCGGCCGAGGGCAGCCAATTCGGCATTCCGGCGGCCAAGCTTGGCATCGCTTACGGCTTTGACATGGTGAAGCATTTGGTCAGCTTGGTTGGCCCCGCCCATGCCCATATGATCCTGATGACCGGCGAAAGGTTTGACGGGCGGGAAGCCGAAAGGGTTGGCCTGATCAACAAGCTGGTGCCGGCGGATGCGCTGGCAGGCGAAGTGGCCAAACTGACGGCGACCTTGGCGCAGAACGCCCCGCTGTCGCTTTTCGCCAATAAGCGCACCGTGCAGGCAGTATTGCAGGACCGGGCCGACCGCGACATGGCGGCGATCCAGGCTGATTTGAACGCCTGTTTCGACAGCGCCGATTACAAGGAAGGCCGCAAAGCCTTCATGGAAAAGCGCAAGCCTGCCTTCCAGGGGCGGTGAAGCTCTGAGCTTGCGGCGAGCTTACCCAAAGGTAAGTTGAACCCAGGCCGCAGAGCGCTATGTAACGCCTACCGGTAACCTTTAGACCCAGGACGCCTAAAGCCCATCATGGAAGACGCCCTGCCCCCGATTGCCGGCAATCATCAAAATGCGCCTATTTCCCGACTGATTGCGGAGGTAGTGGAACGTTGCCCAGGTGAACGCATCACCCTTGGCGAAATGGCTGAGGCGTTTGGCGACCGCGCCTTTGGCTTGCTGATCCTGTTGCTCTGCCTGCCGGGGCTTTTGCCCGGCATGGCTTCCATCTTCGGCACGCCCATGTTGATCCTGGGTGTGCAAATGGGGCTTGGGTTTCGTCAGCCGAAGCTGCCTGGCTTCATTGCGCGGCAAAGCCTGAAGCGCACCGATGTGATGCGGCTTTCCAGCGGTTCTTCCAAAATGCTCGCGCGCGTCGAACGCTATGTCAGGCCGCGCCCTGGCCCCTTCACCAACAACACCGCGGATAAGGTGGTGGGATGGCTGACCGCTTATGCCGCGCTCATGCTGATCCTGCCTGGGCCTGGCACCAATGGTCCGCCTGCCTTTGGCACCATCATCATGTCGCTCGGTGTTGTGGAGAATGACAGCAAGGTGGTCGGTATCGGCATTCTGGCGACAATCCTCGCCAATTTTTTCGCGACCGCGGTGTTGGTCGCCATTGTCTGGTTTGGCGTTGAGGCGCTTGGCTATATCATTTGATGTCAATTCCGCTGGACAGTTGCGGTCCCGCTGATTAACCTTTCCTCATGCTTCGGTGGCCCGAAAGGGCTGAAACGGGAACGCGCGAGGCGGTGAAACCCACCGCCAATCCGCGGCTGCCCCCGCAACTGTAGGCGACTATATCTGGCCCATATGCCATTGCATGTGCGTCTGATCCGCTGAGGTGGAACGCCGAAGCGGTGAATCAGCCGCTCAAAAAAGGGATGATGAGAGCCGCGCAGCGGATGTCATCATTTATGCGAGAAGGCGGGCAGATCGGGGGTAACCCCAGGTCGCGAGCCAGGAGACCGGCCGGCGCATAGTTGTCTCGCGCGTATCGGGCGGGGTGCACCGATGCAACGGACCAAAGCTGTGCGGGCACGCCCCGCGCATCTCCGTCTGCGAACAGCGTAGGAAATGCCCCAGGGCCGCAAGGCTTTGGGGTGCGTTGAGACCTATGCTCGGAGGAATGCCGGATGAAACACCGGATTCTCGTATTATTGGCGCTTGCCCCCCTTGCCCCGATCTCGGCGCAAACGGCAAGCATCCCTGAAACCATTGTCACAGCAACAAGAATCCCAACGCAGCAGGAACGCCTGCCGGCAGCAACCACGGTGATTGATCGGCAGATCATCGAAGAACGCGGCTATGTGACGCTGGCCGATGCTTTGGTGAGCGTGCCTGGCTTCAATATCGTGCCGAGTGGCGGCATGGGGCAAGTGACATCGGGCTTCATGCGCGGCACCAATTCGAATCATGTTTTGGTGTTGCGTGATGGCGTGCCGATGAATGACGCCAGCCACCCAAGCGGCGCCTTCAATTTCGGCAATACGCTTTTGGGCGATATCGAACGCATTGAAGTCGTGCGCGGCCCGGTTTCCGCGATTTATGGCACTTCGGCGATTGGTGGCGTGATCAACCTCATCACGCGCCGCGCGCCTACTGACCGGCAGGCGCAACCCTATGGGGAGCTTGCCGGCGGCACCAATTACACCGCGCGCGGTATCGCCGGTATTGCGGGCACCATCGGCAATACGGATTACGGCGTGACGGGACAAAGCCTTTCGACGCGCGGTTCAAACGCCGTGGCGCCAAGATTCTACAATAATCAGGGGGAGAGGGATGGCTTCCGATCCGCTGTCATCACGGCGCGCGGTGGCGTGAATATTGGGGAGACTGCGCCTGCAAATGTGCTTGGCATGACGCGCCTTGATGGCCTTGTGATCACGCGGGAAAATCGCCTGGGCCAGGACTATGCACCGCGCGATGATCCCAATTACAGCGGCGATGATCGCAACTGGATGGGTTTTTTGCGCAGCGTCACGGAATTATTCGGCGGCGCTTGGGCCACGGGCTTCACGCTTTCGGCCAGCCAGGATCGCCGACGCTATACCAATTGGCCTGATGGCAACGATATTGAAACCACCGATGAATACTATCGCGGGCGTCGTGAACGCATCACCTTTGATAACATGCTGCACCTGCCCGATGCCGGATTCATCAGCAATAGCAATTTGGTTTTTGGCTTTGGCACCGAAAATGAAGCCGCGCGCAGCCGAACCAATAGCGATGGCGCCTATGGCCCCTATTCCGCCAGCCTAGACAAGACGCAACAGAATAACTTCGCCTATATCGGCACGCAGCACCGCTTCTGGGAAAGGTTGGATATCACCACCGCGCTGCGCCAAGACGCGCCTGAAGGCTTTGATGGCGCGACAACTTGGCGGCTAGGTGGAGTACTAGCGCTACCAGAGATCGCCTCACGCCTGCGTGCCTCGGGTGGCACTGCATATCGCGCACCGGCGCTGGAAGAACGTTACGGGTCATCAAGTAGCGGTGATGGGCCCTTTCGCGGCAATCCTGATCTGCGCCCGGAGCGCTCAACCTCTTGGGAAGCTGGCATCGAAACTGATATCGCTGACGGCCTGACGCTCTCAGCGCTTTATTTCGAAAGCAAGATTCGTGACCTCATCAAATACAAATATCTATCCCCCGGTCCCTCGACACTCGAGAACATCGACCGGGCGCATATCCAAGGCGGCGAATTTGGCGTGAATTGGCGGCTTTCGGATAGTTTCTCTACCCGCGCTGCCTGGACCGTTCAGAAAGCCCGTGATGAGGCGAAAGACACACCCCTGAAACGCCGTCCTCGTAACAGCGTAAGCCTATCTCCGCGCATCGCGCCCAAGGTGGATTGGGTCGATGTGCCGAATGCGCGGCTGATCATCGCGCCGGACTTCATCTATGTCGGCAGGCAATGGGACACCGTCTATCCCAATGAAGGCGGCTACGGCAGCAATGGCTACAATGATGAAGGCTTCGTCTTCAACATGACCGCCTCTCTCCCCATCACGCAGCAACTCACCGCCTTCATCGAAGCGCGCAACCTTGGCAATCGCCGCTATGAACCCGCCAATGGTTTCGTCATTCCAGGCCGTAGCGCTATTCTTGGCCTGCGGGGCGTTTTCTGAAGCCGCGCGGGCGGCGAGGGCTCACCCCCGCGTCGCCCCTGGCACCCACAGCACATCGCCGGCGCCATTGCCGTTAAGGCGCCGTGCCAAAACAAAAAGATGATCCGATAGCCGGTTCAAATAGCGGATCACGGCGGGGTTCACTTCCTCCTCCGCCGCCAGCGCCACCACCAGGCGTTCCGCGCGCCGCGTAACGGTGCGCGCGACATGCGCCGCTGCGGCACCTGGCGTGCCGCCTGGCAGCACGAAGGATTTCAGCGCCGGCATTTGCCCATTCATCGCCGCCAATTCCGCTTCCAGCCGCGCCGATTGCGTATCGGCCACACGCAGCCGCGCGCCCGCTTCCCCCGGCACGCAAAGATCAGCGCCGATATCGAAAAGATCATTCTGGATGCGCGCCAGCCTCGCATCGGCTTCCGCGTCCTCACGCGCATGCAAGCGCAGCACGCCGATCGCGGCATTCGCCTCATCCACCGTGCCATAGGCTTCAACGCGCAGCGCATCCTTCCGCACCCGCGCCCCATCACCGAGCGAGGTTTCGCCGCCATCACCACCACGCGTAGTGATCACATCAAGCTTGACCATATTTCATTCCTTACAGAGCGTCTCAGGTCGCCTCAGCGCCGGGCGTTTTCAAGGCGGAAATGCACTGGATGAATGATGCTTGCTGCCACCGGCAAGCCACCACGCTGCGCCGGGCGAAAGGCCGAATCGCGCAGACCTTGCATGGCCGCCTCATCAAGCGCGCGGAAGCCTGAGCTTTCCACAACAAGTATGTCCGCGACCCGGCCATAGGAGTCCACGCGCAATTCCAACAGCACGGTTCCTTGCTGCCCGTGCCGACGGCTGATTTCCGGAAAGGCGGGGCGACCAATGCGCAAGGCTATCGGCGGTGACATAGGGTTGTCCGACGACAAGCTTTCCCCCCCCCTCCGCGCCGCGTTCAACCGAACAGGCAAGGCGGAAGACTGCGCCGCGCTTGCCCGCTGCGGCGGGCGGCGTTCCGGCGCTGTCGCCTCGGCGCCTTGCCGTGGCTGTTCCGGTTCCGGCGTGGGCTGTGCTTCCGCGATGTGCGGCCGGGCTTCCTCAAACGGCGCCGATGGTGGCGGCAGGATCGGCGCGGCCAGGGCCGCCGGGGGTGCTGCGGCCATCACCGGCAGTGGTGGCGGCGGCGGTGTGGCGATCACGGGCGGCAGAGGCGGTACCTCAGGGGCGGGCGGCACGGCCGCCACCTCTGGCGGGGCAGCGGGGGATTCCGGCATGCCAATCTCCGGCGCGCCCTCATAAATCACCGCAATGCCTTGCTCCTCAGCCTGATCCGCCGAAAACTCCTCCGCCACCGGCCATAGGATCAACAGCGCCGCGACCAGCCCATGCAGCGTGACTGACGCGCCAAGCCCGAAGCCGCGCGGCGCTGCCTTCACAATACCGGCACCCCTTGCTGCTTCGCCTTGCCTTCGGGTTCGACATGAATGGTGATGATGGCCCCTTCAAGCTCCGCCTTCAGCGCAGCCTCGATCCGGTCGCAAATCTCATGGCTTTCACTGACGCGCATATCGCCCGGCACCACCAGATGAAATTCCAGAAAAGTATGCCGCCCGGCATGGCGTGACCGCAAATCATGCGCCTCAATCGCGCCCGATGCCTGTTCGGCCACAATGCGCCGGATGCGCTCCATCGTGGCGGGCGGCACGGCTTCATCCATAAGCCCGCCGACACTTTCGCGCAGCAAGCGCCCGCCCGAGATCAGAATATTCACCGCCGTCAGCGCCGCCAGCAGCGGATCAAGCCATAAAATCCCAGTGAGCGCGACCAGCCCAACGCCGATCAGCACCCCGACCGAAGTCACCACATCGGCCCATAAATGCCGCGCATCAGCCATCAGCGCCGGGGATCGCAGCGCCTTGCCGCGCCGCCCGAGATAAAGCGCCCAGGCAGCATTCACCCCACTCGCCACTGCGGAAACCGCAAGACCAATCCCCACCTGTTCCGGCGCGCGCGGTGCCAGGAAGGCGCCCCAGGCTTCATGCAAAATCAGTAGCGCCGCCACAATGATCAGCGCGCCTTCCAAGACTGCCGAGAAATACTCAACCTTGGAATGCCCGTAGGGATGGTTGGCATCCGCTGGCAGGGCGGAAAGCCGCACCGCCAGCAGCGCCGCGCAGGCCGCCGCGACATTCACAATGCTTTCCAAAGCATCGGCGTAAAGCGCGACGGAGCCCGTGACCCACCAGGCAATCGCCTTGAGCGCCAATACCGCCACCGCAATAGCCACACTGAAGGCAGCCAATTGCGCGGCGTTGGAATGCCGGGCCTCAACCATGGCGGGGGTTTAGCCCGTTAGGGCTAGACCGAGAAGTACTTGGCCCGCGGGTGATGCAGCACAATGGCGCTGGTGGATTGCTCGGGATGGAGCTGCCATTCATCGCTGAGCGATACCCCAATGCGCTCAGCGTCCAAAAGCTTGAGCAGGCCTTCCTGATCTTCCAACTTCGGGCAGGCCGGGTAGCCAAAGGAATAGCGCCCGCCGCGATAGCCCTGCTGGAGCATTTTTTCGATGTCGCGTTCATCCTGATTGGCAAAACCCCATTCGGCGCGGATGCGCTTATGGACATATTCCGCCAGCGCTTCCGCCATTTCCACCGAAAGCCCGTGCAGATAGAGGTAATCCTGGTAGCGATTATCCTCAAACCAATCGCGCGCAATATCGGATGCCTTCTGGCCGACAGTGACCACTTGCAGGCCGATCACATCACGCGCATTGGGGCCATCATCCACATCGCGCACGAAATCGGCGATGCAATCACCATCTTCCTTGGGCTGGCGCGGCATATTGAAGCGGCAGACTTCCGTGACGCCATCTTCTTCAAACAGGATCAGATCATTGCCCTGCCCCGCGCATTTCCAATAGCCGTAAATGGCCTGGGGCTTCAGGATATTTTGTTCTTCCGTGATGGTCAGCATGCGCTTCAACACCGGGCGCAATTCCTGCTTGGCCCAGCCCAGGAAATCTTCGAGCGAACGCCCCGCCTTCCGAAAACCCCATTGGAATTGATAGAGGCTCCGTTCATTGATGAAGGGCACCAGCGCCTTGGGGGCAGCTTCCAGCACACGCGCGCCCCAGAAGGGCGGTGCGGGCGGGGTGCTTTCAGCGGCCACGCGGTGGCGGCGCTTCGCCGCATAGGCCAAATCCACCGGGGCGAAGCCACGCGGATCGGCGGTGCCAAGGGTGCGTTTTTCGTTGCGCACCTTGCCGGAACGCTTGGTTTGCAGCGCAGCCAGATAATCATCAAAGCCATTGCCCATGACCTTGTCCATCAGATGCAGGCCATCAAAAGCATCGCGCGCATAGGCCACGCGCCCGGAAGCATAGGCACGCACGCAATCATCTTCCACGTAATTGCGGGTCAGCGCCGCGCCACCCAGCAGCACGGGAATATCCACACCCTGGCGTGACATTTCTTCCAGATTTTCGCGCATGACGACGGTTGATTTCACCAGCAAACCAGACATGCCGATGGCATGCGCCTTATGTTCGCGGGCGGCATTCACAATTTCAATGAGCGGCACTTTGATGCCCAGATTGACCACGCGATAGCCGTTATTGGTCAGGATGATATCCACCAAATTCTTGCCGATATCATGAACATCGCCCTTCACCGTACCCAGCACGATGGTGCCTTTTTCCTGACCTTCCACCCTTTCCATATAGGGTTCCAGATAAGCAACGGCGGTCTTCATCGTCTCTGCTGATTGCAGCACGAAGGGAAGCTGCATCTTGCCGGCGCCGAAAAGCTCCCCCACCACCTTCATGCCATCCAGCAAAACATCATTGATGATGGAAAGCGGCGCGATGCCCTTGGCCAAAGCATCAGCCAATTCATCATCCAGCCCCTTGCGGTCGCCATCAATAATACGGTCTTTCAAGCGACCTTCTACCATCTCCGCGCGCTTCTTTGCCGTGGCATCGGCGGCTTTGCGGCCGCTGAAAAGTTCCAGCATCTTTTGCAGTGGATCATAATTTTCCGTGCGGCGATCATAGATCAAATCTTCCGCAACCTTCACTTCCTCGGGCGGGATCTGATGCAGCGGCTTGATCTTGGAAACATGCACAATCGCCCCCGTCATGCCCGCCTTGACGGCATGGTCCAGGAACACACTGTTCAGTACATGCCGCGCGGCAGGATTGAGCCCGAAGGAGATATTGGAAAGCCCAAGAATGATCTGAATATCGGGAAATGCATCCCGGATCATGCGAATGCCCTCAAGCGTCCAAAGACCAAGCTTGCGGTCATCCTCATTGCCGGTCGCGACCGTAAAGGTCAGCGGGTCAATCATCAGGTCTGATTGCGGCAGCCCGTGCTTGTCGCAGGCAAATTCCGCCAGGCGGCGCGCGATGCGGAGCTTATCTTCGGCGGTCTTCGCCATGCCCACTTCATCAATGGTCAGCGCAATCACGGAAGCGCCGAATTTGCGCGCGAGCAACATGCGGTCTTCGGCGGCCTTCTCACCTTCTTCGAAATTGATCGAATTGATGATGGGCTTGCCGCCATGCAGCTTGAGCGCTGCTTCAATCACCGGGGTTTCGGTGGAATCGATCACCAACGGGCCATTCACGCTGCTGGTGAAGCGGCGGATCACCTCGCTCATTTCCGCCATTTCATCACGCCCGACAAAGGCGGTGCAGATATCAAGGCTGTTCGAACCCTCGGCCATTTGCTCACGGCCCATGGCAACACAGCCATCCCAATCGCCCGCCGCCTGACGCTCACGCCAGGCCTTCGATCCATTGGCATTGCAGCGTTCACCGATGGAGAAATAGGAATTCTCCTGACGCAAAGCGGTCGCGGTATAGAGCGAGGCGACCGATGGGACCCAGTGGAATTTGCGCTTGATGGGTGCGGGGCGATGCGCGGCACCGCCGAGCTTGCGCAGCATCCCATCAAGTGCCGCGATATGCGGCGTGGAGGTGCCGCAGCAACCGCCGATCAGGTTCAAGCCATCTTCAACCACAAAGCGTTCCATCCAGGCCGCGAGTTCTTCCGCACCCAACGGATAATGGGTTTTGCCATCCACCAATTCCGGCAGGCCGGCATTGGGCTGGCAGGAAATCAGCCCCGGCCAGTTTTGCGACAGCCAGCGCACATGCTCCGCCATTTCCTGCGGTCCGGTTGCGCAATTCAGCCCCATCAGCGGCACATCCAGCGCATGCACAACGGTGGTGGCGGCAGCGATATCGGGGCCGACCAGCAGCGTACCGGTGGTTTCCACCGTCACCTGCACGAAAATCGGAATATCGTACCCCGCCGCCTTGCGCGCGATTTTCGCGGCATTGACGGCGGCCTTGATAAACAGCGTGTCCTGATTGGTTTCCGTCAGCAGCGCATCCGCACCGCCCGCGATCAAACCACGGCATTGTTCCACCAGTGCCGCTTCCAGCGCGTCATAGGTGATATTGCCAAGGCTCGGCAGTTTGGTGCCCGGGCCGATATCGCCGACTACCCAACGATGCCGGCCATCGGCGAAACTCTCCGCCGCTTCACGCGCCAGTTCAACGGAAAGCTTGTTGATCTCGAAAGCGCGGTCTTCCAGTTCAAATTCCGCCAGCGTCACCGGCGAACCGCCAAAGCTATTGGTCAGCACCATATCGGCACCCGCTTCGTAATAGCCGCGATGGATATCGCGCACGATATCGGGGCGCGACAGGTTCAGCACCTCGGTGCAGTTTTCCTTGCCCCAGTAATCACGATCCACTTCCAGGGCCATGGCCTGCACGCGGCTACCCATGCCGCCATCACAGAGCAAAACGCGGTCACGAAGGGCGTCGAGAAGATGCGGGCGCGCCATGAGGAAACCTTCAGGAAACTGGGGTGGAAACAGAAAGCGGCAGGCGTTCAGCCGACCAAAGCTTGAGCGAAAGGCCAGCGGGAATGGTGCTGACACGCGGCGCGGTGCAGCCCGCGCCACCAAGCCAACCGGCCATGGCAGCATCATCAAAACCAGGCCAGCGATGCGCGTAGCGAGTCAGCAAATCGGCGCGGTCATGGGGCGCCAAATCAAGGATCAGAAGCCGCCCGCCGGGGCGCAAAACGCGCGCGGCTTCAGCCAAGGCAGCGGCGGGGTCTTCCGCGTAATGCAGCACCATATGCAAGGTCACCGCATCAAAGCCCGCATCTGGCAAGGGCAGCCGATACATATCCGCCTGCCGCACGGCGATATGGGTCAGGCCACGTTCCGTCAGGCGGCTACGCGCCAGCGCCAGCATTTCGCGGGAGGCATCAATGCCAAGCCCTTCTTCGATACGCGGCGCCAGGCGTTCCAAAACCCCGCCCGTGCCGCAGCCGATATCAAGCACCCGGCCCACACGGCCCGCCGGCAGGGCTTGCAGCAGGGCGGTTTCAATCGCCTCGGTCGGCAGGCCAAGGGCGCGGGTTTCATCCCAATCGGCGCCATGGCTGCGGAAACTGTCGGAAGCAATGCGCGCCCGTTCCGCTGCCAGCCGCGCGGCGGCGCGCCGATCAGCCGCCAGCAAGGGGTCCGATTCCGGCAGGCGGGCCAGGATATGGCGGGCCAGATCAGCCTCTGGCGCCATCTGGAACCAGGCATTGGCGCCTTCGGGGGTGCGGGTCAGCAGGCCGGCTTCGACCAGAAGCTTCAAGTGGCGCGACAGCCGAGGCTGGGATTGGCCCAGAATCGCCACCAATTCCGTGACGCACCAGGCGCCACGGGCGCAAAGCGCCAGCAGCCTGAGGCGTGTCGGCTCAGCCGCGCCGCGCAATTGGGACAAAACATCCTGCATGGGATTTACATAAACATAAACATATTCTTATGTCTAGTGTCCGATGCGCGAAGGTGGAATCACCGAAGCGCTGAATCGGCCACTGATATAGGCTGCCATCATGGCTTGGTCGCTCGATGCCCGCATACCTGTCCACCTGCTAACGCCGGGTGAAACCCCAGCGCCGGGGATGGCTTTACTTGCCGAAGCGCCGGCTGAGGTTTCAGCACACACCATGGTGGTCTTCACCCTTGAAGGCGCCCATGCGCCAGCCTGCGCCTGCTGCGGCGCGCGTGGGCCGGTGGCGGAAGCGCTGGACCGGCTATTTCTTGGTCGGGTGCGGGGAGAATTTCCATGGTTCACCGCCATCGCTGCCCTGCCCCGCAGCGCTGATGGTGCGGAGGCGATCAGGCGCTCGCTGCGCGAAGACCAAGCCAGCAGCGCGCGGTTTCGGTTGGCGCCATAAAGCCCATTGGGCACGGCTCTCCCGCAACAACACGCGAGAGGCATGAGCGCCATGGCCCGGGATCAATTCACCATCTGCCCAAGCCTGCCGGGCAGGTAAATCGAAGCTGAGTATGCCGGCTAAGCCTGGGTGTTGGCAGGGATTTTTATAGGTCGCCGGAACGCTCGAGTTTTTGTTTCATGATGGCAAGAGCGTGATGCAGCTCCTCCAAAGCTGGGACACCCAGACACAAGCGAATGCCTGACTCTGAGTCGGTTCCATCAACGAGAACCGACGCGGGCGGGGTCAACAGAACGCCTTCTTGTGCCATGTCCTCAACGAGGCGCTCCGCCTCAGAGCGTGGCATTGGCAACCAGACATGAAAACTCTTGCCGGAAGGTTCCGTCATCCACCTGGACAGATAACCCCGTGCAATGGCCAAGCGCCGTACCGCCTCTGCCCCGATTGAAGACAGCATGCTCTCCGCCGTACCATCGTAAAGCCATTGTTCCACAACGGCACAGAAAAGAGCGGATACGGAAAGTCCTGTTGCATGCAGTGTAAATAGGGCTTTTTGGACAAGCTGCGGCGGAACCAGCAGCATCCCAATCCGCAAACCGGGGCAGAGGCATTTGGAAAGTGACGTTACGTATACTGTCCGTTCTGGCGCTAGGTCCAACAAAGAAGGCAAATTCTCATTTCTCAGTAATCCATAAACATCATCCTCAATGATGGTAACATCGTATTTCTCACAAATCTTGACGATCTCTTGTCGCCGCATCCATCCCATGGTCGCACCGGTCGGGTTATGCAGTGTCGGTGTCAGGTAAAGGACGGATGGCGTTTCTTTGGTTTTGGCGAGAATGTTATCTAATGCAGCCGGAATCATGCCTTCATTGTCGGTTTCGACACCCATGAGACGATAGTTGCCGACCTGCGCAAGCGTTAATGCGCCGGGATAGGTCAACCGCTCAGTGAGGATGACACCGCCTGGACGACTTGTTGTTGCGAAGGCAACCGCCAAAGCCTGTTGCGCACCGCTGGTGAGCAGAAGCTGGTCAGGATTTGCCTTAATACCAACGCTGCTGAGCCAGCCAGCCAACAGTAGACGATGCTTTTCAGGCCCAGCAGGCGGCGGGTAATTTAGAAAATAAAACGAATCTACTTTTCTTGCCGCCAGTGCAAGTGTGGCTGAAAGCACGCGCTCATTTAGCATGGCTGGGGGCGCATTGACCGACAGATCAATCACAGGCCCTTGCGGTCGCCTGCGGCCAATGACGAAGGTGCCGCTGCCCTTACTGCTCGCGATCAGTCCGCGGCGTTGCAGCGCGCGATAGGCTTTTGTCACCGAGCCAACACTTATCTTTAATTTCCATGCCACGTCACGATGAGCGGGAAGCCTGGCGCCATCTTCAAGTTGATCACTCAAGATGTCGGCAGCTAGCGCCTCAATCAAGCGCTCCGAGGCAGGCCCATCCATATCCTCAAGACGCGGCTTCCAGGGCGAGACAATACGCATGAGGGGTGGCACCTAAAAACTGTCGAAGACATATTCTCTGTAGCGTGCTCAACAAATTCAAAAAAGTGTCATGAGACATTTTTCTATTGGATGGAAAGCATAGCACTTCGCTAAACTGAGCTTCTCATGGCCGGCGTTGGTTGACGCACACGATCTTCGATGCCTGCGCCGAGCTTCTACCCCGCCTATTGAGGCCGCCCTCGTTGGAGAACGGGGTGTGCCTTGTCAGGAACACCCGATGCCGAGCCTTGACCACCTGCTGATAGCCTATCTTGCCTACTTCATTGGCACCGCCACGCCTGGTCCGGGGAATCTTTCGATCATGGCGACATCGCTGGACCAGGGGCGTTCGGCAGGAATGGCCATGGTGTTCGGCATTATGACCGGGTCTCAATGTTGGGGTATCAGCGCCGCCATCGGGCTTGGGGCGATGATGCTTATGTTTCCTGCGACATTTGTCATCCTGCGTATCTTCGGTGGCGTCTATCTGCTGTGGCTAGGATTGCGTGCGGCGCGGCAGGCCGTGGCGGGAATTGCCACACGCCTCCCGGCCTCTGGCAATCGCCTGCACAGCACGTCGCTTTGGCCACATTATCTCCGAGGTTTCGGTATTCAGATCAGTAATCCCAAAGCGATCCTTGTTTGGATGACAACAATCACTTTGGGTTTGCCTGGCCAAGATACGCCCTGGGCCGGCTTTGCTGTCGTTGCGGGTTGCCTGGTTATTGGGTTGCTGGTCTTTTCCACCTATGCGTTGGTGTTTTCGAGCACGCGCGTGGTTGAGGTGTATGGGCGCATTCATCGGTGGATAAATGGCGGCATGGCAATTTTTTTTGCATCAGCCGGAATCGCGCTCATCCTTGGGCTGTAGGCAGTATTATGCACGGAACTGTACTGCGCCCGTGCCACCTTGCCCCATGGCAGAGGCCCGCATTGCGGTTTGCCCATTTCAAAACGGATGCGACCTGACCCGCCCCACCCATAACGCAGGCCCTCGGTACCGCGCCGCGGCGTCTGTTTCACGCCGGGCCATGCTTTGGCTTTTTGAAAAAGATTATTGCCAGCAGTCTGGCCTTGGCATCGGCTGCGCAACCGATAGCATAACGTATGACAAACAGGGCAAGACCGATGACCTTGCAGAAATACTACGTTGCCTGTGCCTTTGCGATCTGGGGTTCCATGTCTCTTTATTGGAGCCTGCTGCCCGGCGTGGCCGAAATCACTGTCGTGGCATTTCGTATTGTCACCACGCTCTTTGTCTATGCCGTCGTGGCACTCAACGGCCAAGGCAGCCTGCGTCTCGCCCGCAAGGATTACGCGCTTGCCGGTCTGGCGGGCGCCGTGATCGGCCTGAACTGGCTCTGTTTTGTCTATGCGGTGACCCTGGGCAAAGTAACAGAATTCAGTTTGGGCACCTTCTCAGCCCCCGCATTATCCATGATGCTGGGCTATTGGTTCTTCTCAGAAAAAGCGTCGAAATTGGATTTCCTATCCTTTGCCTTCGTCCTGCTCGGCATTGCGGTCTATGCGTTATCCATGTCTGATCTGCCTATCCTCGGCATTCTGGTGATGCTGACGACATCAGTTTACTTTGCCCTGAAGAAGGTGATCAGCGGGCCGGCTTCAACGGTCTTGCTTGTAGAAACGCTCACCTTGTTGCCGGTTGCCCTCGTGGTGCTGTACCTCCACCGGGGAGAAATTGCGGGTTTCGATCTGCGCACTTTGGTGCTTCTCCTTCTTATCGGACCGGTCAGCTTCGTGCCGCTTTACCTCTTTGGCGTTGGTGTCAAATTAACCCGAATGATCGAAGTCGGCTACCTGCAATACATTTCGCCCTTCCTAAGCCTTGCTTTGGCGCTGCTGTACTTTGGCGAAAAGATCACTGAAGTACGCATGGTGGCCTTTGGCCTGATCGGTTTGGCCGTGGCGTTGCGGCTGCAAGCGCTGCGGCGCAAGGCTAATGCCGTCCCCGCCGTCACGACCAAGACCTGATTACCCACGCCAACCCATCGGAACGCGAAGCCGCCGGCGTCTGGCTGCCGCCCTGGAGCACGTTTGGCCGGGTGCGCGGCACGCTGCCTTGGTTCACCGCCATCGCCGCCCTGCCGCAAAGCGCTGTGGCGGCCGAGGCGATCCGCCAGACGCTCCGCGATGATGCAGCCAGTAGCGCGCGCTTCCGCTTGGCTAATTAGCGAGAGGGCGTGGCGAAACTAGCAGGCTCAACCTTCATGCGATCAGTCGCGATAGGAACCGATACGCCTTTCTGTGCCGGTCAGATTGGCACCGAAGCGTGAACCTCGCCCTCAATCCCCCGGCAGCGTCTTCTCACCCTCGCCCAGGCTGCGCTGCATGGTCACCACATCCACCCAGCGGCCGAATTTCATGCCGACGGCGCGCATAGTGCCGATCTGCCTGAAGCCGAGTGACACATGCAGGCCGATTGAACCTACATTTTCAGAATCGCCAATCACCGCCAGCATTTGCCGAAAACCCGCCGCTTCCGCGCGCGCGATCAATTCCGCGACCAATGCCTTGCCAACCCCCTGGCCGCGCACATCATCACGCACATAGATCGAATTCTCGACCGTGAATCGATAGGCTGAACGCTCACGGAAAGCGCTGTAATAGGCATAGGCAAGGATCTCTCCTGCATCCCCTTCCGCGACCAGCCAGACATTGCCGCGCCCGGCGAGCACCTTCTTCATGCGCCCCGCCATATCGGCCTCATCAGGCGGCACTTCCTCAAAAGTACCGGCGCCATGCAGCACGTGATGCGCATAGATCGCAGTGATGGCGGGCAGATCAGCAGCGGTGGCGTCGCGAATCAGCATGGGCTCAGCCCCCAATCCCCAAGGACGCCGCCAGCGCTTCGGCCGCTGCCAGCACGGCGCGGTCACGCCCCGGCGCACCCACCAGCGAAAGCCCAACCGGCGCGCCATCCACCTTACCGGCGGCGATGCTCACTTCCGGCAGGCCGCAGAAGCCGGCAATGGCGGTCACACCCATGGTGCGTTCACGCACCTTGTTTTGGTCAGCGAGGGATGAAGCCAAAAGCGGCGCCGGCGCGGGGGAAGTCGGGTAGATCATCACTGCCCCGCCACGCAGCAGCGCATGAAAGCGCGCCTGCGCCACGCGGCGGAAGGCGCGGCCGGCGGCGGATTTCACCGGGTCCATGGCGGCGGCAGCGTCAAAACGCTCCTTCACGCCGGGGCCGAATTTCGGATTGGTCGCAGCGATCCAGGGGCCAAGCGCGGTCCAGGCCTGTTCGGCCTGGGCGCAACGGAAATGCTCATAGAAGGCATCAAGCCCCTCGGGCGCCACATGCGTGACCAAAGCCGGGCCGAACAGCGCTTCGGCTGCCTTCAACGCTGGCGTCAGAGCGGCCACGGTTGCAGGTTCCGCATTGGCCCAGGCTTCGGCAACGGAAATCAGCGGGCCAAGCGCCCCCGAATCGCCCGGCGGCAACAGCACATCCCCAACGCGGCGCAGCATGGTGGCACTTTGGGCAAACCAGCCCGGCGTGTCGTAATCCGGACCGAGGGGGCAGGCGCCGGTCAGGCTGATCGCGCCCCAACTCGGCCGAATACCGAAAACGCCGCAATAGGAAGCGGGAATGCGCACGGAACCGCCGGTATCCGACCCCATCGCGAAATCAACCAATCCCGCCGCAGCGGCCGCGGCAGAACCGCAGGAAGACCCGCCCGGAAAGCGATCCGGCGCGGCGGGGTTTTTCGGTGTGCCCTGCCAGACATTCTCGCCGGTCAGGCCATAGGCCAATTCAACGGTCTTGGTCTTACCAGTCAGCGAGGCACCCGCCTGCAAAAGCTGCGTAATCACCACCGCATCGCGGATGGCCGGCGCATGCGTCGCTGCCCAATCGGGATTGCCATAGCCGGTGACGGTGCCGGCCACATCAAACAAATCCTTGGCGGCGAAGGAGAGCCCCGCGAGCGGGCCGGAAGCGGCACCTGTGCGCTTGGTACGCTCACCCGGAATGAAGGCGCCAACGCTGTCTTCGGTCATGCCAAGCTCCCACTGCGATACATTCACCGCAAACTGCGACGGGGGCATGGCAGAGGCAAGAGCAAAAAAATCGGGACACGGGGGCAGGCCGGTCCCGACACATCAGGCTTTAGAACTGGCTACCTGGCCCTGCGATACAGGGTCCGGCGCCTTATTGATCAGGTGAGGTCCAGCAAAGCCGCCTTCACGGTCAGCGCCGCAATCCCGGCGGCGACAAAGGCCGCAGGCTCGCCGAAGCGCTTGGCCAAGAAATAGGCCATGCCAGCAAAAATCAGTGCCCAGCAGCCGATCTCGCCAAGGCTTGGGGAGATGTTCATGATCAGCCCTCCGACAAACTGAAGGAAGACTAACACCTAGGTCATGAAAGTCCAGTCATATTTCGGCCAGTCCATTACGCGCGGTCATCGCGAAAACTGGCGAGCGACCGGCGCGGGCGGCCATCCGGCCCGAAATTCGCCGCATCCAGCCAGGCGGCGATAGCATCACGCCGGCTGGGCCATTCCTCAGCGATAATGGAAAACCACGCCGTATCCCGCCGCCTGCCCTTCACCACCAAATGCGCGCGATGCGTGCCTTCATAAACAAAGCCAAGCCGCGCCGCCGCCCGGCGTGATGGTATATTCAGCGCATGGCATTTCCACACCAGCCGCCGATAGCCCAGATCATCCATGGCATGGCGCATCAGCAGAAACATCGCTTCGGTGGCGGCGCGCGTGCGCTGCATGCGGGGTGAAAACCAGATATTGCCAATCTCGATATCCGCATGGGCAGGGGCAATTTGCATCAGCGTCAGCCAGCCATCCGCCGTGCCGGTGCGATGCGGGCGAATGGCCCAGGCGATTGGGTCATGCGTCACCGCAAAGCCTGCGACATGGGCGCGCATGGAAGCCGCATCGCGAAACGGCCCATAACCCATATAGGCCCAGCCCTCACCGCCCGTGTCGCGTTCCGCCGCGCGCCACAAATCCTCGGCATGGCGGATATGCAGTGGCTCCAGATCAACCGATTGCCCCTTATGGGCAATGCGCGCCGGCAAGGGGCGCGGCGTGGCATCCACCAGCGGGCCAAGCGGTGGTTCAGTGGCGGGGTCCCAGGGGACGCCTTCGGGCAGGTTTTCCATCGCCCCACATGAAACGGACCGGAAGCGGGATGCAAGCCATGATTGCCGGTTGCGCGCCGCGCCGCGCCGCCGCAAAACTGCATCCATGAACACGGCCCCCTCCACCGCCCCCGCCATCCCCGCCGCCTATTTCGGGGAGCGTGTGACGCATGTGCATCATTGGACGGATCGGCTGTTTTCCTTCCGCTGCACGCGTGACACAGCGCTCCGCTTCCGCGCCGGCGAATTCGCCATGATCGGGCTGATGGTGGAAGGCAAGCCGCTGGTGCGCGCCTATTCCATGGCAAGCCCGACTTGGGATGAGGAATTGGAGTTCCTGTCCATCAAGGTGCAGAACGGGCCACTCACGTCCCGCCTGCAACACATCAAGCCCGGCGATACGGTGCTGATTGGCCGCAAGCCCACCGGCACGCTGGTGACGGATAATCTGCTGCCAGGCCGCAGCCTTTGGATGCTGGCGACCGGCACGGGCCTTGCCCCGTTTCTCAGCCTGACGCGCGAGCCCGATGTCTATGAACGCTTCGGCACAGTTGTCGTGGCCCATACCGTCCGCCAGGTGGCAGAATTGGCCTATCGGGAGATGTTCGAACGCGAGCTGGCGCGGCATGAATTCCTGGGCGAGATCATCGCCGGCAAGCTCCGCTACTATCCCTCCGTGACGCGGGAGCCTTTTCCGACCCAGGGGCGCATCACCGATTTGATCGAATCGGGGCGGATTTTCGCTGATCTGGCTCTGCCGCCGCTGGACCCCGCCCATGACCGCGTGATGCTGTGTGGGTCTGAGGCGATGAACCGCGATTGCAAGGCCATGCTGGAAGCCCGCGGCTTTGTGGAGGGGTCCAATAACGCCCCTGGCAGCTATGTGGTCGAAAAGGCCTTTGTGACGAAATAGGCCGGGCGTCCCTCCCGCCCGAAAATAAACATTGCGTCACACGCATGTCATCCATATGTCACGCCAGTGTCACGGTCCGCCCCAGCCTAGCCGGGGGGCACCTCAAAGGGAGAAGCAAATGACCGGTTCCACCACCGAAGCGCCCGCGCGGCGCGGGTTTTTGAAGGCGGCTGCCGCCACGGGCGCGGGCCTTGCCGTGCTCGCCACCCCCAATGTCAGCCGCGCGCAGACCACCACGCTGCGCTTCCAGTCCACCTGGCCCCAGCGCGACATCTTCCATGAATTTGCGGGCGATTTCGTGCGTCGCGTGAATGATATGGCGGGCGGGCGTCTCCGCCTTGAATTGCTTGCCGCCGGCGCCGTGGTTGGCGCCTTCCAGCTTTTGGATGCGGTCAGCGCGGGCACGCTTGATGGCGGCCATGGTGTGCCGGCCTATTGGTTCGGCAAGAACAAGGCGTTTTCGCTGTTCGGCACCTCGCCACCCTGGTTCGGCGATGCCAATCAGCTGCTCGGCTGGTATCATTATGGCGGCGGCGAAGCGCTCTATAATGAACTGCTGAATGACCTTGTCAGGGTCAATGTCGTGTCCTTCATGACCGGCCCGATGCCGACCCAGCCGCTTGGTTGGTTCAAGAATGCGATCGAACGCCCGGAACAGATCCGTGGCCTGAAGTACCGCACCGTGGGCCTTGCGGCTGATCTTTTCGCGGAACTTGGCGCGGCGGTGGTCTCACTGCCCGGCGGGGAAATCGTGCCGGCCTTGGAACGCGGCGTGATTGACGGGGCGGAATTCAACAACCCATCCTCTGACCGCGTGCTCGGTTTCCCGGATGTGGCGAAGAACTATATGATTCAGTCCTTCCATCAGCGCACGGAAAGCTTCGAAGTGCTTTTCAACAAGGCGAAGTTCGCGGCACTTCCGGCTGAACATCAGGCGATCATCAAATTCGCTTCTGAAAGCGCCTCTGCCGATATGTCCTGGAAGCTGCAGGATCGCTATTCGCGCGATCTGATTGCCATGGCGCAGCAGCAGGGCGTGCAGGTTCGCCAGACGCCGCGCCCGGTGCTTGACGCGCAGCTCGCCGCCTGGAACCGCGTGGTTCAGAAGTATGAAGGCGATGCTTCTTCACCCGCCGCGGGCCCCTTCTTCAAGAAGGTCTGCGACAGCCAGCGTGACTGGTGCCGCCGCGTTGGCAGCTTCTTCTTGCGCTATGAAGCAAGCCCGGTGATTTCCTATAATCACTTCTTCGGCGCGCGCTGATTCGCAGTAACGGGGTGCGGGTTGCGGCCCGCACCCTTTTTGATGCCCCAATCCCCGGGGCCTTGACCGAAAGCCCTCATTATGCAGCGATTGCTTCTTGGCATTGATCGCTTCAGCACCCTGGTTGGCCAGACCTTCGCCTGGAGCATCCTGGTACTGACCTTTGTCGTGACTTATGAAGTGGTGATGCGCTACGCCTTCCGCGCACCGACCACCTGGGCCTATGACACTTCCTATATGCTTTATGGTACGCTGTTCATGATGGCTGGCGCTTATGCGCTGTCACGCAATGGGCATGTGCGCGGCGATTTTCTTTATCGGAATTTCAAGCCTGAAAATCAGGCGAAGCTCGATCTTGTCCTTTATATCCTGTTCTTCTTTCCGGCGATTTTTGCCTTCATGATCTCTGGCTGGTCCTTCTTCACGCAATCCTATGCGCAGAATGAAAGGTCCATGTTCAGCCCGACCGGCCCGGTGATCTGGCCCTTCAAGTTCCTGATACCGGTGGTGGGCGTGCTGTTGCTGCTGCAAGGCATTGTGGAAGTTGTGCGCTGCATCCAATGCATCCGCACTGGCGTTTGGCCAAAGCGGCTTTCGGATGTGGAAGAATTGGACCAGCAAATCCTTGCCGCCGCCGCCGAACAGGACCCCGAGGAATTGGCCCGCCGCATGGCCACATCCGGCCAGATCCCCTTAGACACGTCAAAGAAGGGCTGACGCGCCATGTCTGACGGTATGCTCGGGCTCACGCAGCTCTTTTTGTTCCTGTTCTTCATCATGCTGGGCTTCCCAATCGCCTTCACGCTGATGGCGATGGGCTTGTTCTTCGGCTATCTTGGCATGCAGGAACGCATTTTTGACCTGCTGGTGCAGCGCACCTATGCGGTCATGTCGAATGATGTGCTGATCAGCGTGCCGCTTTTCGTGCTGATGGGCTATATTATCGAACGCGCGAATATCCTGGACCGGCTCTTCCGATCCTTGCAGATGGCAAGCGGCAATATTCCGGGATCATTGGCGGTGGCCACATTGGCGACTTGCGCTTTGTTTGCGACCGCAACCGGGATTGTGGGTGCGGTGGTCACGCTGATGGGCCTGCTCGCTTTTCCGGCCATGCTCCGCGCGGGTTATGATGTCAGGCTGGCATCTGGGGTCATTTGCGCGGGGGGCTGCCTTGGTATCCTCATTCCGCCTTCGATCATGCTGATCCTGTTTGGCGTCACCGCCGGGGTTTCGGTGGTGCAGCTTTATGCTGCGGCCTTTATCCCCGGTGTCATGTTGGCGGGCTTATACATTCTCTATGCCATGGGCATCGCCCTTGTGAAGCCGCACATGGCGCCCCGCCTGCCGCCTGAGGAAGTGAATATCCCCTTCAGCCAAATCGCGATTTCGCTGCTGACATCCTTCATCCCGCTTGCAGCGCTGATTGCCATGGTGCTGGGCGCCATTCTGATGGGGCTTGCGACACCTTCCGAAGCCGCCGCCATGGGCAGCCTTGGGTCCATTATCCTCGCCATCGTCTATCGATCCTTTTCCTTCGCCAAGCTCAAGGAAAGCGTGTTCCTGACGGCGCGTACCTCTGCCATGGTGTGCTGGTTGTTCGTGGGCAGCGCGATTTTCTCCTCGGTCTTTGGCTATCTCGGCGGGCAGGATCTGGTGGAGCAGTTCTTCAAATCCCTGCCGCTCAATACCTTCACCTTCATGATCCTGGCGCAGTTGCTGATCTTCATCCTGGGCTGGCCCTTGGAATGGACGGAAATCATCGTGATTTTCGTGCCGATCTTCCTGCCGCTTTTGGATGATTTCGGCGTTGATCCGCTGTTCTTCGGCGTGATGGTGGCGCTGAACCTGCAAACCTCCTTCCTGTCGCCGCCCGTTGCCATGGCGGCCTTCTATCTGAAGGGCGTGGCGCCGAAGCATGTCCGGCTGGAAGACATCTTTAAGGGCTGCATGCCCTTCATCTACATCGTGATCATGTGCATGCTGATGATCTATGCCTTCCCCGGCCTGGTGACCTGGCTGCCTGAACAGCTTTATGGCTTCACGCCGGCAAGCGGCACGCCGATCCAATTGGATGTCCCGCCGGAGGGCGGCTTCCAGGAGGATGAAGTGCCGCGGATCGCTGATTAACGCCATGGACCAGGACCCCATCACGCGCGCCATTGGCTATTTGTCTGAGGCTTTCGAGACCGGCAATCCGCTGGCGCCGCTACCCCCAGAAATCGCCATCACCACCCAAGATGATGCCGAGGAAGTGGCCGGCGGCGTGCTCGCGCGGCTTGGCTTTGCGCCGTGTGGCATCCGGGTTGCGCCGGCTGCTGATGGCAGCCTCATTAGCGGCCCCATGCTGGAAGCGCGCTTCCTGGATGATGGCGCGGGGCTGTCGCTGGAGATCATGCGCCATGGCCGTGCCTCGGCGGCCCTGCTTGGCGTGCTGGGCGCCGCGCTGGACCCTGAGGCGACAACGCCGCCTGACATCGCGGCAATCCATCCTGCCCTGGATGTGAGCGCCAGCCGCTATACCCAAGGGCCGGCGGACCGCTTTGCCGAAATCGCCGATCTCGCCGGGCTTGGGTTGCTGGTGCTTGGCAAGCGCCGGCCCATGCCTGAAGCACCGATACGCGTGGCGCTTATCGAAGGGGATGCCAAGCCCAAGGGAATCCTATGCGACCTGCGCGCGGCTTTTGAGGCGGCGGCAGCAGAAGCACGCCGGCTTGGCGGCTTGCCGGCAGGGGCTGTGCTGGTGGTGGCCGGGCTCGGCGCGCCCGTGCTGGGGTTGAAGTCCGGCGCAAGCGTAACGGCCCGCTTCACCGGCCTTGGCAAGGTAAGCGCCAGCGTCGGTTGAATACTGCGATTATGTTAATCAATAACCGGCGCGTCGTTCAGGCGGCGCGGCGCTGAGCCGGCGCGGCAGGCACCTTCAGTTCCTGCGCCAATGCCCAAACCCGCCCGGCATCCATGCGGGTTTCCGGGTCATTCAAAAGCCGGTCAAGCTCGGCCAATTTGCGGGCCATTTCGCTATCGGACATGCGACAACTCCACCACGCCCGAGCAAACGCATCAGGCAAGATCCTTATGGCCCGCAAAAACGTCCGAAAAATGGAGAAATTCCGGCCGCGCCGTGATGTGACGCAGCCGGCGAGCCTGCTTCAGGCCGCGAGGCGCGCCGCGCGTACGCCGCGCATCCGCCCGCCGGGAATGGCGCCCTTGATCGCCGCCGCCATATCAGCCGCCGCCAAAAGGCTGTTCCAGGTGACGCCGGTTTCAACCCCCATGCGGCGGAACATCCAAACCACATCTTCCGTCGCCACATTGCCGGTGGCGCCAGGCGCAAAGGGGCAGCCGCCAATGCCACCCGCCGCACTATCAATCACGCGGCAGCCAGCGGCATAGGCCGCCGCCACATTCGCCACCCCCATGCCGTAAGTGTCATGGCCATGAAAGGCGAAGCGATGGCCCCAGGCGCCCTGCGCTTTCTCAAAAATCCGCCGCACCTGATCGGGGCTCGCATTGCCGGTGGTGTCCGCCAGCGCGATTTCCATATCCGGGTTAAGCGCCACGATACGTTCCACCCAATCCAGCGCTTCCGCATCTTCCACCACGCCATCAAAGGGGCAATGGAACACGCAAGACAGGTTGAAACGGATCACCGTGCCGTTGGGCGTATCGCGCACCAAGGATGCCAATTCGGCGAAGCTTTCTTCCCGTGTGCGGTTGAGATTGGCCTTGTTGTGCCCGGCCGTTGCCGACATGAAAAAGCCAAGCCGTTCCGCGCCCCCTGCCAAGGCCGCATCAAAGCCGCGCCGATTGGGGACCAGTACCGTGCTTTCCAGACCCGGCAGTGTCTTGGCGAAGGCCAGCACCGCCGCCGTATCCGCCATTTGCGGAATGGCCTTGGGCGAGACAAAGGACCCGATTTCCATCCGCCTGAGGCCCGCATCATACAGCGCCTGGATGAGGGCGGTTTTCACCTCGGTCGGCACGAAATCGCCGGTGATGGATTGAATCCCGTCACGCGGGGCGACTTCGCTAATGGTCACCTTGCCGGTCATGCCTGCTTCTCCTTCGCTTCACCCAGTAATTCGCCGAATACATGATCATTATGCGCCCCCGCCGCGGGGCCAGGCCAGCGCACCACATCCTGCGGCGCCACGCCATCAAAGCGGAAGGGTGCCGCCGGGTGCAGCACCTGGCCCAGCAGAGGGTCCGCCACTTCCATCACCCATCCGCGTTCACGGAAATGCGGGTCATTGGCGCAATCGGCCATGTCATATAGGCGGGAACAAGGCACTTCGGCCGCTTCCAGAATGGCCTCAGCCTCCGCGGCCGGTTTGGTGCGGGTCCAGGCGGCGATGGCGGCGTCGAGCTCGGCGACATTGTCGCAGCGCAGCCCATTGGTGGCGAAGCGCGGGGCCTCCGCCAATTCGGGCCGGCCAATCGCGGCCATCAGGCGCCGGAAGATCAAATCGGAATTGCCGGCAACGCAAAGCCATTTGCCATCGGCACAGGGGTAGGTATTGGTGGGGGCGGCGGTCTTGATCGCCGCGCCCTGCGGCTGTCTCACCCAGCCGAACAGCCCATATTCCGGCAGCATGCCTTCCATGAGGGAAAACACGCTGCTGACCAAATCCACATCTACCACGCGGCCCTTGGCATTGGGGTCGCCCTTCACCGCCCAACAGGCGGAAACCACGGCAAGCGCGCAGTAAATCCCGGCCAGATCATCGCTGATGGAAACCCCGCAGCGCGGCGGCGGCAGGCCCTGTTCGCCGGGATGGCCCGTGAGGTGCCGAAGGCCCCCCATGGCTTCGCCAATCGCGCCAAAGGCAGGCTTGTCCTTATAGGGGCCGTCCTGGCCATAGCCGGAAATCCGCCCGATCACGAGGCGCGGGTTTTCGCCGTGCAATACCTCAGGCCCAAGCCCCACGCGTTCCAGATAGCCCGCGCGGAAATTCTCGATCAGCCCATCGGCACGGCGGAGCAGCGCGATCAGCTTCGCGCGATCATCGGGCTTTTTCAGATCAAGCGTGACACTGAGCTTATTGCGCCCATGCACGCTGAACCAAACGGCATTGCCATTGATATTGCTGCCCCAACCCCGCACCGGGTCCCCGCCTGGGGGTTCGACCTTGATCACCTCGGCGCCCAGATCAGCCAGCAGGCGTGTGGCGAAAGGGGCAGCGATGTAATGGCCAAGCTCCACGAGCTTGAGGCCGGCAAGGGGCAGGTTGGGGGTGGGGGAGGGCATGGGGCGTTTGTTAGCGGAGAATGGGCGCGCGGGAAATCGCCACCATCGAAACCGAACAGCAATCTTTCGCCGCTACACTCATCTCTGTCGCCAGAATTGAAGCGATTTAGTCTCTCCCATCTGGCGCCGTAACTCTCGAACGGCGCAACATCCCGTACTTTGGATGCCCCCCTGGGGTGAGGTCTTCGGACTTCACCCCTTTTTCGCGCCCTAGCGAGGGTTCCAGAAACCCCGATTTTGCGGCAGGCTAGGCGCCGCAGCATGGGGGCGACCATTTCAATGACCGAAGAAGAAATCCTGGCCCGCGCGGCGGGCTTTACCGCGGGCCTCAAGGCCCATCCCAAGGAAGTGGCGGAAGCCGTCGCCTCGGCCCGCCGCATGGCCGGCGCCTTCACACGGCCTGCCGATGAAACCGCTGAACCCATGCCGGCCTATGCCGCGCCAACCTCTGCCAAGGGGTCACGGGCATGAAGGCCTTGCATGAGCTTTCGCTGACCGAAGCTTCCGCCGGCATCGCGCGGCGGCGCTTTTCCCCCGTGGAATATCTCGATGCCCTGCACGCACGGGCCGAGGATGTTGGCGGCAAAGTCAATGCCATTGTGCGCCCATTGTGGGATGAGGCACGTGAGCAAGCGGTGAAGGCAGGGCGGCGCATTGCCCGCAGCGGGCCGCGTTCTGCGCTGGATGGCCTGCCGGTAGGGCTTAAGGACATTATTGATATCGCCGGGCATCCCACCACCTGCCATTCGCGCATTCTGCTGGATAATCAGAAAAGCGCCGATGCGGCGGTGGTCGCCAGGCTACGCGCAGTGGGGGCGATTTTCCCGGCCAAGCTCGCCACCCATGAATTCGCGATTGGTGGCCCGGCCTTTGATCTGCCCTTCCCGCCGGCACGCAACCCTTGGAATCCTGCACATCATCCGGGCGGGTCATCTTCCGGTTCCGGTGCTGCCGTTGGGGCGAATATTCTGCCGGCAGCCCTTGGCACCGATACCGGCGGTTCGGTCCGCCACCCCGCAAGCCATTGCGGCATTGTCGGCATGAAGGCGACTTATGGGCTGGTCTCACGCCGGGGCGTCTTCCCGCTCGCCTTCACGCTGGATCATGTCGGGCCAATGACGCGCACGGTGGCCGATAACGCGCTGCTGCTTGGCATGATGGCCGGGCATGACGCGCTTGACCCCGGTAGTGCGGCGCATAAGCCCGAAAACTATGCGCGGCAGATGAAGAAGGGGCTGCGCGGCCTCACTATCGGCTATGTGCGGCATTTCCACGAGGCGGATCAGCCGGCTTCTGCCGAAATGGCTGCGGCGCTTGAAACCGCCGCGAAGCTGCTCGCTAAGGAAGGGGCGAAGATCAAGACCATCACGCTCCCGTCGCTCAATGAATTCGCCGGCGTCAATCGCGCCATCCTTATGGCGGAAGCCGCCGCCATCCATGGCAAATGGTTGCGCGAAAGGCCGGGCGATTACGCGCATCTCACGCTACGCCGCCTGCTGCCCGGGCTTTTCATGCGCGCCGAGGATTACGTGCAGGCGCAGCGCCGGCGGCGCGAATTGGTCGCCGCCGTAGAAGCAGCATTTGCCGAGGTTGATCTGTTGCTGACGGCTTCTTCCATGGATGTCGCCTGCAAGATTGATGATCCGGAAGCGGTGGACCTCACCTATCCGCGCCAGGCGCGCACGCCCTTCAACGTCACAGGCCATCCGGCGCTGACGATGATGTGCGGTATCTCAAAGCTTGAGGGCCTGCCGCTATCGCTGCAATTGGTCGGCCCAAGCTTTGGGGAGGCAGCGATCTATCGCGCCGCCGCCGCTTATGAACGCGCTGCACCCTGGAAGGATTTGCACCCAGCGCTGTAGTTTCGCGCATGTTCTTCGCCCAGCTTTTCGATCGGCGCTGGCGGCACCCCGCGCTGGTGCCGCTATTCTTTCTGGCGCTGGCGCTGGTGTTTCGCGTCTTTTCCTTTGTCGCCGCCGTCATTGATACGGATGAGGGGCTCTATATGCTCCAGGCGCGGGAATGGCTGGATGGGAACTGGCCCATCACCGCAGTGTGGGACATGCACCCGGTGGGTGCGCCAGCCATTTTCGCAGCGTTCATGGCGATTTTCGGCGAGCAGATCTGGGTACTCAGGGTGCTTGGCGCCGTCTGTGTTGCGGCGACGGCCACGGCCCTGTTCAGCGCGGTACGCTATGCCGGTGCGCCGCCCGCACTCGGTCTGGCCGCTGGTGTTCTCTATATCGCGCATAGCGGGCTGCTTGGTGGGCTTGCCACCAATACAGAAATTCTCTTCGCACCGCTGGTGGGCTGGGCCATGGCGCTTGGGCTGCGTGGCGCCGTGGATGCGCTGGAACGCGACAAGGCCCCGCGCTGGCGTGACATGGTGGTGATGGGAGTTTTGATCGGCTTTGCGCTTACGCTGAAGCCGGTGACGGTTTTTGAGGGCGCGCTGGCCTGGTTGCTGCTTGTGGGGCCGGCCTATCGTGCTGGCTTGCTCGAGCTGCGCAGCCTTGTCGCCATGGCGGGTGCCTATGCGTTGATTTGTGCCGCGCCCACGCTACTTTTCGGCGCTGCCTATGCGCTGCGGGGCGAATTCCAGATCTTTCTGGAAGGCGCCTTTCTTGCCCCGCTGCGCTATGCCGGCGCGCGGTTGAGTGCGGCGGATTCCTTCCGCTTCGCGGTGGTGGCGGCCTTGTTGTTGTTATGGGCCTTTTTGCTTTGCATCCCCGCCCTGGTGCGGCCCCGTAATCGGGAAGGGCCGCTCGCCCGGCTCAGGCAATTCGGCATGATCTGGTTTGTGGCGGCCAGTTGCGCGGTAGTGCTGCCGGGCCAATTCTATCAGCATTATTTTCTGATCTGGCTTTTGCCCCTGTCGCTGCTGGCCGCCATCGGTGCGCGGCAAATGGCGCGATATATGCGCCCCGGAATGGTGGTGATCGGCTTTCAGGTGCTGATCGCGGCGGTGGCTTTGGATGCTTGGCGCGTTGCGGCCCTACCCCGGCTTGATCGTGGCATTGGCCTTGGCGCGCCTGATCCCGTACGCCGCACCGCTGCGGCTGTGCGTGCGGAAATAGACCCGGGTGATCCGATTTGGGTCGTGAACTACCACCCGGTGGTCTATGTGTTGGCGGATGCTGCCGTGTCCACGCGCTATGCCTTCCCCGCGCATCTGGCGGGGCCCTTTTATCGCGTCACGGGGGTCGATTCCTACGCGGAGATCACGCGCATTCTGGAAAGCCATCCGCGTGTTCTGGTGATTGATCGCGGCTGGTGGCCAAGCGTGCGCCGCCGCGCCGCGATACTGATTGAAGCGGCACTGGATGAGCAATACGAATTGGTTGCGACAGTCCCGGAAGAACGCGGCCCCGTTGAAATCTGGCGCTTGAGATAGGCGCCACCAGAAGATTTTGGTGACGCCATCACGTTATTGCGCCTCAGCGGCAGCGGCTGGCGCGCTGGTTTCCTTCGGCGCAGCTTCGCGAGACCCGGCCGCGCCAGAACGCAGCACCACCATCAGCTTTTCAATGGCGGTCGCCTTGTCGCAGCGGTCAATCGCGGCGGCTTCGGCGGCCAGGCGATCCAGCGCCAATTCATAGATTTGGCGTTCGCTGAAGGATTGATCAGGCTGGCCCGCGTTGCGGAACAGGTCGCGCACCACTTCGGCGATTTGCACCGGATCACCTGAATTGATCTTCGCCTCATATTCCTGCGCACGGCGCGACCACATGGTGCGCTTGATGCGCGCGCGACCCTTCAGCGTATCCATGGCCGGCTGGAAGCTTTCCGTGGTGCAAA
>Ga0315900_10001231_pt1 | contig 41216 bp, 66 predicted proteins | sample LakEriMetagenome_FD_203521 | JGI IMG/M metagenome (GOLD analysis project Ga0315900, IMG submission 203521) | Freshwater fungal communities from buoy surface, Lake Erie, Ohio, United States - Buoy 12 MA114 | ecosystem: Environmental > Aquatic > Freshwater > Lake > Lake biofilm | place: USA: Lake...
AATGAGTCTTCTCTCTTGTATCTGCCTTGATCTAATAGGAAGAGTGTTGACATGGAATTAGGATCGTCTAAGATGGATTGGACTTCATGGTCATGTGTGTCTATCCACTCTCTTCCCATGATCCCTTCTATCTGGGTGATGAGATCTGACTCCTTGCCTAGTAGTGATTTAGCCCATGAGAGATCCGTGATTAGAAATCCGCTTAGATCCTGGATCTCTCCCTGTACTATAGATGAGCCGTGTCCTGAGAGATCTTCCCCTTTAGGTGCATCTAGATAGAAGTAAATCCCTCGCCCATAATTAGCACCACGTCCTGATCTGAATCCATGCTGCATGATCTCATTCGCTGCCTCTGATGAGGTACGGTGATAGACCTGTAGGGTGGGGTTGAAGTTCTCGTATAGTCTTAGATGTCTCATGTCCTTATATATTCATGGCCTTGGGCCTATGCGCTGGAGCGGAGGTTGGGGGCTTGAGCTGGGATGACTAAGAGTGCTAGGATGAATATATAGAGCTATGAAACACGTTAAATTATTTGAAGAGTTCCAAAATGGAATGGATCAAGGAGATGTATCATCTTCTGTTATACAGTCTAGTTTAGATATGCTTGCTAAAGCACAGGAGTTATTAGATGCTCAATCTAAAAGGTTTGAAATGTACATCCCTGCTGTCCAGAACTATTTAGATACTAAAAAACAGCAGCTACAAGATCCAACCCTTCCTATTAAACAACGTGAAAAAGTAGCTAAGATCGTTGAAATGGATATGAAGATCCCTATTGTATCTTTAAACAATTTAGTTCTTGAGTTTGCTCCAATTTCTGATCGTCCAGAAAAAATATACATCAATAAGCCTGAAACTAAAGAGAGTTACAACTTTACTGCTTACTTTCAGGAAAATGGAGAAAGGAACTTTGAAAATAATCCAAACTATGCTCTTAATCCAAGTGAAAGGTTAGGACAGGGAAGTAGTTATGGCTATCATATTGTGTCTAAAAACTCTATCGTGCCTATAGAAGGTCTTAATCTGAGAGAAGCTGAAACCCTAAGACACTTTTTATCTGGAGCTGATCCAGGGGCTACCCAGTATGCAGCTCATGGTGATGAGAAACTTGGTCAAGGTCTTTTAATAGGTGTAATTAAACACTATTTTATAGAGAAAGCTGCTGGTAGAATGCAACGTGACTTCTGGGATTATCTACAAGATCCTCGTAAAGAGATGCGTGAAGAAATCGAAGCTAAATTCGATCCAGAAAATATCCAATAAAAAAGGACCTCGATTAGGAGGTCCTTTGGGATACGAGGGAAACTTTAATATATAAGGACATGAAACACCTTCGACTATTTGAGGGCTTTGAGGACTTTGATTTTAGCTCACATTTTCCTGATCGTTACTCTCTTGAGGATTTACAGACATTAGTCTCCAGATATCCCAATGCCGACTATTACTTTGTTAGTGATTTGGATTTTTCCTTTGGGGGTGTTGACCCCCAGAACATTCTGGAGATAAGTGATTCAGAAGAATTTAAAAGTCTGATCCTCTCTTCTGACCAACCCATTATCGTTTGGCTTTACTATCGGGATTACTTATTCATCCCTGAGGATCTTTTGTCCAGCATCCCTCAGAAAAGGCTGATCTTGTTTGGAGACGGAGAAAGTGCACAGAGACAAATTGGCAGAAAAGCCATTCAAGTTTTCTTCTAACAAGGAAGTCTCACTCTATTTTATTTAGGAAAAATGGAGGAATCCCTCTAAATAGCTAGGGTCTCTTCTGTGTACAATCTCTAAAAGATCCACTTCCGAATAAATTCTAGCACCTCTAGCAGGATCGAAATCTTCTAGATAGAATGTGGTCTCGTCTATTCCTGGCGATCGTGAAAAAAATTCATCCCACGAATTGATGTCCTCTACCTCCGGGTTCCATTCCGAAAAATATTTTTTCGGTGTGCCATACTCCTCCATCTCGATTTTAAACCAATCTAAGAAATCAGGAATTGCCTCCTGAAGGTTAGAGTATTGGCCGATTTCTCTCTCTTGGGTCAAGTAATGATTTTTCTGCATCAGGATAAATTGAGGTCCTGTCTTGTTTATAGGATCACCCCAGGATCCGAAGCCGGATTGAACTTCCTTGGCTTGCCATCCTATGGGAGCTAATGCTGCTTGGAGGTCTCCGCCCGCTTTTAACACCTGATCTGCAATCTTTCTTGCTTCACCCTCCGACTCTACAGGTCCGGTAAACTCTATAATTCTATCGGAAGAGGGATTTATCCTTTTAGTGAAGGAGGAGGTGAGTCCAAAGAGATCCCTGGCTCCTCTTAAAGGATCCCTGAAGTTCTCATATAGCAGGATGTGTCTCATTATCTTTCTAATTTTTGTTAAGTCTAGCCTTTAGATCTTCTATATCTTTTAGATCTATTTTTTCCTTGTCTGGGGGAAGTTCTGCTAGTATCCTGTCCCAGAAATCATTAGACACTTCATATTCCTTTGGATCTGGTGGTTCTACTGCGGGTTCATAATCTGTGCTGGCGCTTGTATCTGGTAAGTCTTCTACCGGGATGGTTTGAATGACCTTAATCGCAGATGGGGGTATTGGCTGTTTAGTGTAGACAGCAATATAGCTAATCATGCTATGTGGGTCAGCATAGAAATGATGATCCGGCAGCTGGGTAAGATCCACCTCTAGAACATAATACTTCTTTACCTGATCTTTATACTTGCTTGCACCCCATAAAGAGCTTGCCAAGTATTTAAAACTGCTTTCCGGATTTAGGTAGAAGTAGATCCTCTCTGGGTGCTCTGAGAGTTTACTCTCTGTGCGAGGAGTTAGACCTTCCTTCTTGATGAGATTAATGTAGACATCAGGTGTCACATGATAGGCTTTCCCTTTACTGGGAAATACCTCTTGCTCCTCCTCTTGAAATGCCTCGTACAATTTAATGTGTCTCATGCCCTTATATATTCTCACAAAAAAAGCTTAGAGTGTGTCTAAGCCTTTTTAAGATCTTTATAATATTCAATCAGGGCTTAGAATTGAAAGTTCGTGCCTATCATAAACATGATCGGGTTTGCTTTTGTGTATCCTGCCGATTCCACCAATCGATCCCAGGTCGTGTTATATCTAATATTGGTATTTAGCACAAATCTTCTGGTTATCTTCCAATCCAGAGATGTTCCATAATACAGGTCTAGGTTAAAATTTTTCACATATCCAAAATTGTAATCTATTCCATCTTTATATTTTTTGTATGCATCGCTCATCGCAAATATTTGTGGGGAGATATTCACCACTTTTGTTTTGATGGTATACGTATACATCACCATGCCTCTTAAAGTGAGCTCATTTGATGCTGGAACTGTGGGATAGATTAAATCTAAGAAATCCCCGTTAGCATCCGTGGTATATTCCCCCTCCCATTCTCCTTGGTATGAATTCCAAAATGTTTTAGATGCCGTTAGGCTATATCCAAAAGTTCCCCATTTTTTAGTTCGAATCACATCCACAAAGGAAATGTTAACGTCTTTTTGAAACGCGAAATCTGTTGAATAGAATGTTTGGAGGGTTGTGGTTCTTCTCTCTGTGTTTTTACTTAAGCCATAACCAACACCATAGTATTTCCAGACAGGATTTATAGAAGCCGAAAATGCATGACTCCATTTACCATTTAGGGAAGATTTATTGTATCCTAGATTTAGAGTGGTGGATATCTGTCTACCTATAATGCCAATGGATAAATTTGACGAGGATAGAACGTCCTTTGAAAAATCCACATAGGAATATAGAATGCCCAGATCGTTCCAATCGTCGCTCTCATCAAATAATTCTTTATCTGATAATAGTGTTGTATCAGGCTGTGATATTTGAGCAGTTGAAACTAAACTGATACAAAGTAGGGATAATAGGATTATTAGTTTTTTCATTATTTCGTGTTATTATACCTCAGGTGGATTATGAAGTAGGCAGCTCAATCACCCGATAACCAATCTCTGCACACTTGGCCTGAATTTTCTCGTTTTCTATTATGTCCATATAGCTTGTATGATACATGTCTTCCAGATCTGCGTCGGACATATTCCCGTAAGCGTTCTCTTCTTCCACATAGTCGGAGATATCCTTGTCCCACTTTCTCATTATCTCCAAGGCTGAGTTCCAATTGGCTAAAGGTCCCTTGATAGCATAACCCGTTTCTTGTACTGGTGCAATCATTTCTGCCTGCCATCCTATGGAATCTAATCCTGAATGTCCGAGAAATTTCACAAACCCTAACCCCATAAAAATCTCTGGGAGCATGATGTCGACGATCTTTCTTGCTTCCCCCTCAGACTCTATGGGTCCGGTAAATTCTATGGCTCTGCCTGTCCTGATTTTTTCTTTTTTAATAAAGGACGAGGTCAGATCAAAGAGATCCCTAGCTCCTCTTAAAGGGTCTCTGAAGCTTTCGTATACCTGGATGTGTCTCATGCCCTTATATATTAAAGTTTCTACCCCCGAATATATAAAGCCATGAGACACCTTAAATTGTTTGAAAGCTTCGATGATTCCGATCAGAACTATCATTTTCCTAATGAGTTCATCATTGATGGTGTCGATGAAGTGTTCAGAGAATATCCAGAATTGGAAGGGATCGGAACAAAACAAGCATATTCCCGGTATTTAGAGACAGTGTTTCCTGATAGTAAAATCAAAGATATTGTTTATCATAGTAGCCCGAGTAAATTTTCCAAATTCAAAGATCCTGCAAGTTCTGGACTAAGTCACATTTGGTTTTCAGAAAAACCTTTGGAGGGTCAATTCGGGTCAAACATTTATTCTGTTCTTTTAGATCTGCAAAATCCTTTAACTGAGGATAATCCCGATTACCGCAGGGAACTCGAATTCTTTGAGGTTCCTTTGAATCCAGACTGGGCGAACAACTACCACAAAACTGGAGAATTACCAAGATTTAAATATGATGGTACTATCCGCTTATCAAGGGTGGACGGTGGGAAAAGCATCACAGTCAGAAACCCCGAACAGATTCACATCTTAGGTTCCGAAGAAGACATTGAAGGATTTATTCAATATTCTAAAAAAGGATAAAAGGCAATGAATATATAAAAGAAAAAATATCCATGAAGCACATTCAGATTTACGAGAACTTTCAAGAAGGTCCGATGAGAAAAGAGCCTAACATTTTCCAAAAAGCTTGGAAGGGAACTAAAGATGTCCTAGGAATTGAAAGTTCCAAAGACCGCGAAGGTCTGGAAACAATTTATCGTCTTATTGCGATGAATGAACCTTATGGTTTTGTTCAAAGTGCAAGAGAAATCAAACCAGGGGTAATAGTGGCTTGGTTAAATAAACAAAGTGTAACTGTAGACACTGAAACACCAGAGATTCTTTGGAGAGGTAAACCTTTGGATTTGAATGATATTAAGGCAGAGGCATACTCGCTCTATCAAAAACTCCGTCCATTCACAATAAAGGTGGAGCTAACTTCAGGTAGAAGACCTGAAGATGGCGAAGTATTCTAAAAAGAAGTACCTGAATTTGATATAATGGGTTAATAATATTAATTCCAATAAAAAGGCTTAGAGTGATCTGAGCCTTTTTCTTTTTATGTCTTATTGAGGGATTGTTTTAAGAGTATGGATGATGATTGGATTTTTTCTCCCATGCTATCTACTAGTTCTATACCGAGGGAAAGACAGATCTCTCGCTCTGCTATAGTGTGAGAGAATTGATCTCCCCCATTCACAAAGAGAAATCGTGATTCTTTCCCGTAAATCCCCTGGTACTTGCGATGGACCATTGCCAGGCTTTCCTTCACACTTCGATCTTGGTCGATAGAGAGTTCAGCATGATCTACTGCACGAAATGATCTAATAATGAGAAGCCTTTCCTGCTCCTCTTGAAATTCCTTGGAACCTTTAAGCTCTCTTTGTCTGTCATTATTGACTATGACTATCAGGATGTCTGAGATTTTCTTGGCTCTTTCAAAGAGCTCGAGATGTCCTTTATGGACAGGATTAAAATAGCCGCTAGCTATGGAGATTGTTTTCATGTAACTTGGGACCTTTGCGTCTATGAGATTAATTTTTGCGAATCTGACGGAGGAAAGGTTCTAAAGGATAAATGTCCCGCTCCACCAGCTTGTCTCCTTCCCTTACAAACACTGTCTTGTCTTTTAGAGAGTGATAGAAATTGTGAGGATCTATATAGGCAACGTCTCTACTACCATCCCCATTAAAGTCCTGAAAGATGAATCTAGCCTTCCAACGGCTTCTCTCTTTATTGGAATATTCTATTCTATCACGGTTGATCCTGAAACCCTCCGGTGTCTGTTCATACAGGGTGAGGTCCCAGGAGTTGTAAAAGTAATTAGTGAGTCCCAGAATGTCTATCTTGCCGTCTCCGTTAAAGTCATCATAGAGATAATCAAGATTGAGCCCATTGTTGCGAGGTAGGAGCACGATTCGGGAGAATTCTCCCGGTGTGTCTTGAAAGAGAATTCTGTTCTCATTGCCGCTATCCCCGTTGCATCCCAATACTAGATCTTTGAGCCCATCCGAGTCTATGTCTTTGATGCTAGCATAATAACAGTTTCTGGAGACTAGATTGGATTTCAATCTCTTCCACTCCTGAAAATAGGGAAACTGTTTGGTGCCTTTGCCAATGATTACCTCCTCGCCGGTGCACAACACAATGTCCTCAATGGAATCGTTATCTATGTCTCCGATGTCCCCACTGTGTAGGTATTTGCCGAAGCCGAGTGAGATCTCTTTCAATTCATAGCCTCCTTTACCATCACTGAGAATGATCCTCAGTGGTTCATAGCTCACTAGAGGGAGAGCCTCGTCATAGGTATCAAAAAGCACAATATCCATATACTCATCATCATTAAGAAAAACGGGTAGAGATTTGTATTGGTTCTGTCCAAAGAATCTTTGCTCCACGTTAGTGAAGAGATTCCACGTGTCAAAAGTTTTGGTCTGAGGATTCCAAATCCACCAAGAGAAATAATCCACCACCTTGCCATTGTATCTCCCAGACCCAGGATTGAACACGTCCATCCAACCATCCAGATTGAAGTCTCCCGCTATTTGTTGAGTGGTAAATCCATTCCAATCTGGATTGAGTGGATCGATATTTTTATTGAAACGATAAGTGATGATGTCAGTGAGTATGGGCACTTGCGACCAGTAGGTCCGATCTGTTTTGAGGGAGGGATCCACACGGTATCCGGAGAAGTCGAAAGATTCCCTGCCCTGATGGAGCAATTGAGGCTTACGAGATGGGATGACCGGATCAATCTCCTCTTTGGAGCAGGACCCAAGTCCCAACAGTGCGAGCAACAAATAGTATGTCGATTTTTTCATGAGGCTAATTTACAACATCCCCACGGATAATAAAAATGTTTCGGAAAATGGTTTCGAAGATTAATCCAGATTGACAATGATTCTGTCCGTGCTTTCAAAAAGATTCTCCATTTTTAGGTGATCAAGGATAATTAGATAAAACCCCACAATCACAAAAAAGGCTTAGAGTATTCTAAGCCTATTTTTTTATAAAGTGATTATTTTATATGATATCCAGCATGGCTTCCAAACCCTCCTCTGGACTCATTTCTCCAGATTTAACTTTATAGAGAACCTCCAAATAGCTTGCCTTAGTTTTTGCTTGTTTTTGATTATATGCCTCCTCCCTTTCAATAGCTTCCTTTCTTCTCCTTTCAAATTCATCTTTCTCTCTTGCCTTTGCTGCGATTTTTTCTGCCTTTTCTTTATCCCCAGCGAATTCTATATCCATTTGAGCAGAGGCTTTTTTCAGTGCATCTTTCAGATCGTCAGACATCGTTCCAAGATTAGTTCCGAATACCTTGAGCTTTTTCAGATAATTTGCATCGTATTTGACTTCTGGATGAAGCATCATGATTTTCTTCAGATATAAAGCTGCTGCCACTGGATCTTCTGCTTGCATCTGAACTGCTTTATTCACCTCAGACTCCCATTCCTCCAATGAAATTCGGGGTACTACTGCTTCTTGTAGCTCGTTAAAATTTTCGAATATCTTAATGTGATTCATAATTTCTCTTTTTTTTTATATATCCAATTTCTTAGACTATTTTAATCTCTTGCTTAGACGTTGGAAAGCTTCTTTGTCCCCCCGGTCCAAAGCCTGATCAATCAGTTCTCTTATTTGCTTCATGTCCATGTTTTCCCATTCCTTCCAAGAGAATCTAACAGTGTAACCATGCTCTTGAATGAACTCTAAATCTTCCTGAATGAAATCAATGAGTGCTAACATGTCCTCTAGTGTCTCTGCGTGATATTTCTCTAGAGTGACATTCGTTAACTCTTCTGCCCATTCATCCAAATCTGCAGGAGGTAAATCATCGTTGTCTTCTCTTCCTTCGATGAGAATCATCAGATCATTACCTTCCTCGTCTTGTCCTCCCACGATAATCAATCTGTGAATATCTTCGTCTTCCGGAATGTCCTCTGCTCTGTGAGCCGGGAAGTGTTCGTAGAGTTGTAGATGTTTCATGATTTTATATATCCACACAAAAAAGGCTTAGAGAGATCTAAGCCTTATAATAGGATTTCAATCACCAGCTTCTTCTCGTTCCATCCTGACCTTTAAAATCCTCAGTTCTCTTTCCTGATTACCTATCTCGTCTCGAATCCTTCTGGAGATATCCTTCTCGTTGATTCGAATGGAATGAGCTAAGAGATCCTTGAGATTGCGGATCCTTGTCATGAGTTCTATCATCTGTGCTCTCATCTCCTTAGCCGTTCATATGTAGATGGAAGTCAGTGAGAATCTCTTCCACCTCTTCGTCTGTACCCTGTCGGTCTTTCCAAGCGATTTCTGCTGAGGTGGCGTTCCAATCATCCCAGTCATTCCAGTTGGCAGTGATTGTAAAGAATTTTCCATCTGCAGTTTGACCATCGAAGTCAACTGTCTTGGAAACTAGTCTGGGTGAGTCATAATTGATTTTCATGTGATGTGGGTTTTTAGTTTGTGCTAATATATGAGGAATATCTAAAAATTAAAAATGCGGAATTGTTCATGGGATTGATTGAATATATAATGGAAAAAAATGTCGGAAAAAGGATTCACCCCTAATCACTTACACCTCTTAGTTAGAGGTCACTTACAAAACCCTCCCAAAGAAGAAGCAGTTCTTAATCAATGGTTAACAGAACTGGTTGAAAAGGTTCGCATGGTAGTTGTAGCTGGACCCACATCAGTGTATGTTGACGAACCAGGTAACGAAGGCATCACAGGCACCGTGACTCTAGCAACGTCTCATGCAGCTATTCATGTTTGGGATAAAGCAGATCCAGCATTTTTTCAATTTGACATTTACTCCTGTTCCCAGTTTTCTGCTGATGAAGTACTAGATCATTTCTCCAGATTTGGATTAATCTCATGCGAGTGGATGTATATCGATCGCAACAAGGGATTAAAAGTTGTTCAAGAAGGTAAAAGATAGCATAACATGAAACACCTAAAAATATTTGAAGCTTTTTCAGCGGACAAGTCTCCAGTCTGTAAAATTGTCATTCCTTCATGCAACCCGTGGAATTGTGATGACTTTAGTGGATATTGGGCACTAGAAGAACATATCATACTGGTAGAGGTTGAAGTTCCTGGAATTCAAAATAAAGCTGCTTCGGTTGCTAGAGAATTGTTTGATTTTGATCTGGAGGATTACGTTTTACCTAGCATTTTAAAAGGTAAATTTAAAATCGAATCCACTGCTAAATCCAACTATGGATATTCAGAGGGAATCGATAAAGTCTTCAATGAACCTTTTATTATCAAATTGGCGGAAGAATCAGAGGACCTCGATGATTTTGCAGATACTCTAAGAAGGGAGATGGTCGATATGGTAATTCAAGATTATGAAGAATCCTGCGGGGGATCAGAAGCTGAGTATGACGAAGACGATGACGAATATAACGAACCGGTAATCAATACAGGTGCTGTTGAAGAACTCATGAAAGATTATGAGATTTCTTGGCCTGGTATTTTTTTCACTTCATGATCCCTATTGATTTTCATTGTATAAATACCACCGTAACTTTAGGAAGTATTTCCAAAAGATTATATGCATTTAATGTTTCGTTACGAAACTCTCCGATTTTTACTCATACAAAACGTATAAATCTTTTTATGCAAGAGCAAGACATATTTGAGGTTAGAGAGGAATATCAAACAAATCCACTTTCACATCAACCAGGAGGATACACAATTGAATTGGTTCACGAGATCAGGTTAAACGGTGGAGGTTCTAAATTGGAATCCAAACCCCACGAGAGAGTTAAGATCCCTTTTAAGTACATCGAAAAGGTCTTTAAGGCAAACACAGCAGATAAGGTTCTTTATGAGGCTTATGTGGAAGGGGATTTAAAATATCGAAAAGGAGATCCCAATTCAAAATACAAGTTTTAAGATGTCTACTCAAATTGAGAGAAATCAATTGATCAATCTTAGAGGTGGCGTGGCACTCGTTCAACATCTGAGAGAAGCTCCTACTAGTATCGAGGTTCCTGAAATATCTGCCAAATATATTTTACAAGAAAAGATTTCTCCGGTTTTTTACAAATACACCAGAATGGGAACACATTGTTCCAATACCCCTCAGGACATCTACGTGATTCTTCCTTGCTAATGCGATTTCCAGATTAATCCATCCACTTCCCGTGCTTTCGTAGATGCCAAAAACGGTGTTTAAGAACTTCTATAACTAAAGTGAAGAACGTGTCTGCTTCGTAGGTTCCTGCCGAGCATGTCATTTTGAATTTTGCTTTCATAGTGTATTTTTTTAATAGCATAAATTTAAAAAAGTCTTATGAGAGATAAAAATGTTTCGGATCTTACCCACGATAGATAATGGGTATGAGACCAAATCAGGAATATTTAGATAACATTGCTAAAAAATTAGACGCATTTAATCAGATCAACGGATTTGAACCACAACAGCGTCATTCATTTGGAGACGGATTTGATTTCATGGATCATATGGGAAAAACTGCAATAGATTACATGAGAAGGAAAAAGGAAGAATCCAAGCAGGATCCTCCTCAGCATGATCCTCTATTTGGAAACCATAACACATAAAAAAAGGCTTAGGTCACTCTAAGCCTTATTTTTTATTCTAGTAGAATTAAAGTTCTTTTTGGATTGTATCAAATGCTTCTTCACTGGAAATCTCTCCGGATTGGTTTTGATCTATCAAATTATCTAAGAAAGATTTGATTTCTGAATAGGAATTTCCACCTGCTCCAGTCATTGCTGGTGCTGCTTCTTGGTCCATGTCTTCCATGTCTTCAGGTGTGTCCATCGGAGCTTCCATTTGGGTTTCCATGTCTGCTGGAGCTTCCATTTGTGAGTCCATCTCTTGTTCGTCCCATCCTTCAAAAAGTTTAATGTATTTCATGCTATACTTTTTTATTCTATATATCGATCAATCATCATAGTTTCCGTGGTTCTTCCTGGTGATATATAAATAAAAAGCCATCCATGAAATTCTTAAAAAGATTTAAAGAACTAAACGAATCTGAAAAACTTGGTAAAGATCTCCTCTTTGTTTATACCACCTGCGACGAAACATACGGGGCGATTACTTGGATGGTCTCCAAAGAATTTCCGACTCCTGAATTATTAGATTATGATCCTTGCAACTTCAGCACTGAAGATTATATTATTTCAGAAGATGATGATAACAGGGAGAAAGAGGCGGAGATTTTAGCCAAACAGACAGGAGGAGTGTGGGACGACAATTATGACTATGATGAATATGAAGATGAAGTTGTTGCCTGGAAAGAACAGACTATCGGCGAATGGATAGAAAAATATATGGGATCAGATCTTTGGGGATCGATTTATCTTTTAGTTGGAGAAAATTTAAAAGATAATTGGGAAGAAAAAACAACAGACATGGGTAAATATGATAGAATGCCCACCAAGAAAGAATTTGAAAATGATGAATTAACACTACAAGAAGGTGTGGAAGCTTGGATAGATCTTAGCGGGGTTAATGAATTGGATAATGCTGAGCAAATAGCATCAGCTTTTGCTACTAGATTCGCGGAAAGCCCTATAGAAATCTCAAAAATATTAAGCGCTATGAAAAAATCCAAGAGGGAGAAGGTAATGGATGAATTAGAAAAGAATCCGGAGGTAGACACACAGGTCATTAGATCTATCATGAAGGCTGAAGGAATAGGATTATTTTAAGATGGATTTATCCATACCAAATCATTGGAAAAAATTAGGAATACAGGTTGGATTTGGGAACCCGATGCTCGAGGGTAATCAATTTAAACTGGTCAGAAGTTCTCAAAACAATAAAGAAGCAAAGGTCTTTTTCTTAGACATAACCCAGTCTCCGATTTTTGTTGTAGACATTGACAACATTAAAGACACAGTCAAAAAATTTGAATATCTAGCAGAATCAAATGGGGGAATCGATGATCTAGTATGGGAAAGAACCAGGAATGGCGGATACCACCTTTTTTTCTTTTCCGAACAAAAACGCAACAACATTCTTCATAAAAGTTTTAATGGTCTTTATATAGATGTTATCTTTAAGGGAAGGATTTTTACTTCTCCTTCAGAATGGGACGGAAAAAAATATCAACCAGGCGGTAAATCTGTTTTTTCTATCTCCTCCATAATCGATTTACCGGTCCTCCCTGAATGGATTGATGACCTGCTTTGCCAGTATTAAAAAATTCGAATTAATTTCGTGATATATAACTAAAAACAATAAAACAAACGGATATGCAAAACAAAATTATGAACTTTAACCAGTTCTCTAAGGTTTACGAATCCACCATGAATCTTCCTGAAGACGAAACAGCATTTAATTACGGCGAAGAGATTTCCGAAGAGGAAGCCGCTGCTGCACCTCCAAAGGATGATGCAGAAACAGCAGTTGTTTCTAGCGATGGTAGCATCGAAGTACCACCATCAGAAATTCTAGCCCTATTAAAAGATCTAGGAAAGAAAGAAGGAGATAAGGCAGAAGAAGCTCCTGCCGAAGAGACACCAAACGAATCACTAGACGAGCAAGATTCAACTAACACCCTTAAGCCCGCCAAAATGGGGGAAAAAAGTGAAAGGGTAAAAGACATTCAAAAACTATTAGGTTTAACAGTTGACGGAGATTTCGGACAAGCAACCAAAGACGCCGTGATGAAGTTCCAAAAGGCAGCAAAGGTAAAAGATCCAGATATTTTAGTTGATGGCGTAGTTGGAAATCAGACATATGGTTTAATGCTAAGAGTTAAAAAGGGCATTACAGATAAGAGCCAGATTCAAGCGATGGTAGATAAATTCAAAGGTGCTACTGGTAAGGCGGTCGTTGCAGCAGTTAAGGCTGGTAAAAACATAGCTTTAGATCCTAAACTTTATGATCTCTTTGAAAAAATCGAGATAATCACTATAAATGGAACTACCTATGTGGTAGCTACCCCTAAATCAGATGCATCTGCTAAAATAGATTCTCTTAAGAAAGCAAAACTTATTGGAGCAGATTTCTCTTGGCTGCTTGCAATTCCAGCAGCAGTTGGTAAAGCAATTATTTACACTGCAGTAGGTGGAACAATAGTAACACTGGAGGTTGCTAAAGCCATGGTAAATACTGCATTATCAGCAGGTGCTTATATAGGAAAAGCTTCAGCTGCTGTTGTTTCAAACATTGTTTACGGAGTTGGACAAATTTCAAACTGGGTGGTAGCAAAAGGAGCTCAAGGTTGGGCAGCTTTAAAACAGGATACAGCTGCTGCATTGGCAGCCTGGAAAGGATATAACGAAAAGGGTAAAGCCATTCTTAAATCTTCAAAAGATGCAGCAGTTGCTTGGGCAGCAGCAGCTGCAGCCTCACTCTCCAAAGAAATAGGAGCAGCATACAGAGAAGCAACTCGGGTGATGCTGGCTGGTATTGCAGGAACTCTCGGTATAGCATGGGAAGGAGCCAAAAGTCTAGGAGATCTTGTTAAAACCGGTATGTCCCAAATGGCAGCAGGAGGAAGGGGTTTGGCAAATAAAATTCAAACTGCCTATGACGATGCAGTCAAAAGAGCCAATGCAGTTGGTAATGCAGTAAATGCTGAATTCCAAAAGGCAGGAGCAGAAGTAACCAACGTTCTTAAATCTGGTGTTACCGCAGCTGGTGATGCGTTAATCTCCGCTGGTGGCTGGCTAAAAGGTCTAGCAGAATCTCTAGATAATAACGGAGGTGAACTAGTATTGGAGTGGTTAGAGTATTAATCTCCCAAATTTAATAAAATAAAAAGCCTAGATTTTTCTAGGCTTTTTTTATTGGGGTAATAATTTGGGAGATGATTTTCTTTCCCTAGGTAAGGAAATGAATCCTAGAAAGATCCCGAGGAGATGTACACCATGAGCTGCATCATCTGGGGCAGAGAAGAACCCATTAAATTCTATGAGTGCTAATACGACCGCAATAGAAGCTCCTAGCCAAGCTTTTTCCCTCCAGCTAAAGAAGAATCTGGAAATTAAAAAATAGCAAGTTCCTGATATGCCTATGGCAATCTGTGAGAGTTCTAAGACCTCAAGAGGTAAGTAAATCATTTCAATTATCAGGGTAACATAAAAGATCTTTAATGAATTATACTTTTGATTGATATCTGAGCAAAGAGCTAAAAATATGAGTAGCATATTGGAAATAAAGTGGGGAACACTTAAATGAAGATATCCGCTGAGTAAGGGATTCATCATGAGGAGATTTGAATTATCCTCCCCAATTATCATTATCTGTATAAAAGTTAGTACAGTTGCTGCTCCGCAGGCTAGAATGGTTAGTCCCGTAGTTTTCAGTGAAAACTTTAAATTATCCCTCATTGTATCCTATTTTTAAATTATGGGATAAATGTACGAGGAATTTTTAAAGAAATAAAATGTTTCAATTAGTTATGGGAATCTGCAATGACGAGTATGGAATCTATCATTGCTGGGGAATCGTTTTCATTAACCACAGTGGAAGCAGACGAATCAGAGGCAGGACCACTAGAAATCTTTTCCTCTTTTAGGGCTTGGCTTCTTAGCATTGCAGAGATCCTAGCAAAATCCTGATGCATTTTAATATTCTCTTCTATGAGAGGTCTACAGTCATCTGTCTTCAAGTACTGAGATAGTAAAATGCTTCCGCTAGTAAAGATCAGTAGAAGAACTAGCACAATCAGTCTTTGTGAAGAGGTAAATTGTTTTAGTATCTGCTCAAAACCTTTGATCATCTCATTTTGCCAATATTCATCTTATTCTTCATTTTGATATAGCGATCAGTGGAAATTCTAGGACGGATGAATTCTTTTCTGTCCACCTCTGAATTAGAACTTACTATTGCAAGGCCTTTCTCTAAAACATTAACCATATACCTACAATCAAATAGAGCATCATGAGCTTCATTAGGATCTACACCTAATCCCTTAGCCACTTTAGGGAGTGAAGAGGTGGGTAGTTTACCTCCTGAGGTTGTTCCAATAACTGAAAGTATTTGCTGGGCTTCAGGATCAGTTTCAGCCAGCTTTTGAAGTGTTGGTAACATGAAGTAAGCAAAGAAATCCTTGGTATCAAAGATCTCGTTTCTTAGACCTCCTAGTTTCTTTCTCACGTTGATCATCGGTAAATCAAAAGGAGCATTCTGAACCAGCAGTACGGCACCATCGAATTTATTCACAAATGCTTCTAGATTATCTAGAGCGGTTTGTTCTTCCACAAATTTACCTCTTCCAACACCGTATCTAGTGTATTTAAAAACGTCCTTGATTCTTGATCCTTCTTGATCTTTCTGAGCAAGGGTGTCGGGGGTTAACTTTATCTTCTCGTTGTGGTGATCTATTTCAGTAAATTTTAAATTATCAAAATCAAATGCGAATGCCACAGCAGCTATTTGAGTTAACTGCTCTTGCCATGGTCCCCTTAAACCTGTTGTCTCAGTATCCAAGGCTATGAAGACTTTGTCCCGTCTCTCACTTAACCAATCGAAAATTTCTTGAGTCCCCAAGTATTTAATTGACTCTGATATAAAGTGTGAATATTTTTTTAGCATCTTTAATTTTATTTTAATCTGGACTTACAAATTTAGGATCTACCAAATTGAATTTGAATATATTCTCTCTCAGCCAATCAATGAAGTCTGGGTTTTTATCCCGGATCATTTTACTATTTGCTAAGATTAATTCTTGAGCCTCCGGAGGAATACGATTGAATATTGTAGTCACAATTATTTTGGATTTTTCCTCGTTAATTCGGAATATGTCTTTTTTTAAGAATTTTAAAAATCCATTCAACAATCTAGTATGTTCACTAAAAGCATTTTCCGTTTTTTTGTTGTCTTCTCCATTAACATAGGAAATAACTAAATCTAAAAGGTTCTGTGCTCTTAATGTATCAATCAAAGATTCTATTGTACTCTCTCTAACTTTCTCATTGATAATATTATCATAAAAATTCTCAAAAGAATATTCGGTCCCTACTTTAACCCCTCTGTCATAACTTGAACCCGGTCCTATCCAACGTCCTTGGTCGAACGTCCTTTCCAAATCTTTAGCCAGATTTATGGTGGTGCCCATCGTTACTTTGGATCTACCATCAGCATAACATCTGGAATCCAAAAAATAGTCTCCCTCTTCCGGGTTAATTTTCTTGTTTAAATCAATTGACCATTTTTCTACCCATGCCATGAAATCGTGGTTTTTATAATTTCCGTAGGCATTTGGGTCTGGGTACATTAAAAATTTACTCGGATCTTGCTGGTTGACAAAAGGGTTTATCTTTATTCTAGATAGTGGTTTGTTGATATTTAAATCCGCGGGATCGATTAAATATGCTATTAAAGCTCCTGCCTCAATCATAGTGGGAATATACCTTGAATTTACACCCGCATCAAGAGCCAGACAAGAAGTCCAGGACCTATCTGTCGAAGCTCCTCCGAGATCAATTCCATGTCTTGAAATGACAATTTTTTTAGAAGCATGCCTAGAAAGAGATCTCTCAGGATCGCTGTTCATTTGGCTTTTAAGATCCTCCAATCCCCATCTGGTCAAAAGTTTTTGAATCTTAAAAATATTTTTATCATCTCCTACCTTTTTTGCAGTTCCCTCTAGATAACTTACGATGGAAAAACCATTATCTTGAAGCTCCTTCTCTATCCTCTTCTGAAGTATTGATTCCTTTCTTTCCCCCTGAGGAAAGAAATCGTAATAAATTCTGTCTTCACCTTTAAAAATTTCTTGGAATCTTTCTTTACCCCCGCTATCAATAAAGATTTTGGTTAACTTTTTTGCTGTTGGAAGGTCTAGTGCTTCGAATAGGAAAAATGGTTTTAGAAATTTCATATTAAATTATATATCATTACGATTGAAACAAAGATTCCTAGTTTCTGTATAATTTTTCAAAAAACTTTATGACACATAAAAAATTCAGGAAGAAACCTGTGATAATAGAAGCTATGAGATTCACAGGAAACATCGATCAGGTGGCACATTGGTGTCCAGTCAACGAAAGGGCTGAAGACGGAACCTGGTTTACCATCCCAACGCTCGAGGGAGATATGAAATGTATTATTGGTGATTGGATTATCAAGGGGGTTGCTGGGGAGTTTTATCCTTGTAAGGGAAAGATCTTCGCAGAGACCTATGAAGAAGTTCTCGACATTAATCCAAGGGATCCTAGTTAATTCCCACTAAAAAATTCTATTTTTAGATAAATACAGACATGATTATAATTGCAGTCGTGTCTGGAATTTTTGTTGGATGGGTCATAGGAAATTTCTTCTTGGACAGATGGCTTAATAATGGAATAGAGGACATCAATGATGAAAATCAAACATCTAGTATGATTGACGATAAGGAAGATAACCACTGTGATAATCTCTAGCTTCGCTTTCCCATTCGTCAATCTCCAACTCCAGATGTTTCTCAAAATACTGTGCTATGTCTTTTAGTTTAGGAATCTCGCTTTCGATTAAACTTTTGAGATCATCCCATTTTTTAGCTTTGTCCCAAAGGGATCTTAGTTCTTTTTCTTCACCGTTTACAGCACGGAATCTGCCCATGGAGTCTTTTGCAATCAGCCAGATCATTTCTTTTCTTCTAGACCAAATTTTTGGAGTATCACCAGCGGGAACAGAATACCAATAAAAAGTACCAAAGATCTGGGGAGAAGTAGATTCTCGTTTTGAGATCTGTCCGGTGAGAGAATTTTTATATTCATACGATCTTTTTCTATCAGGAAAAGCCTCTTTTAGAATTCCCATTTCATTGGTGTCAAGAATTCTTAATTTTTGAATTGCTTTATGTACCAGCCAATATGGACACACAAGGTCCGAAACGTCTTGCCAGTCTCCGTAACTTCTAGAAGGTTCGTCCAGGATAAAATTATCCGACTCGAACTCCCTTAGAACCGGTTCAGTCATGTCAAAAAGTAATTCATCTTCCTCGTTGGTCCATGGATTGAATATTGGAATGTCAAACATTTCTTCCGCGAAAGACTCATATAAGCTTAGGTGTTTCATTCTATTATATATCACTTACTGGGGGTTCTGGTCCTTGGCTTGGTTTTTCTTTCCCTTCCAAGAATTCTAAAGAACTCCCCTTTGATATTTTCATAGTGTTCCATTGCTATGTACTTGCCAATAATACTTCCAGCAATATAAAAGATGATCCCGAAATAGTCTCCTTTAAATAAACTTTCCAATGAATAATAAACTGATCCTAACGAAACGAGATTTATCCACACACTATTGATTAACAGACTGCGAATTTTGTTCTCATAAGTGTACTTGATCTCTAACACCTTAAAGATGTTGAACATCAGCTGGAAAAATAAAATAAGTAAATAATTTTTAAACATCCTATATTATAGTCTAGGATGGGAAATTAGTAACAGATTTACACGGACGAAACTACGTTTTTGATGGAATTTTTAATCTGATCCCCTCCTATTTTAGTATACATGGAAGGATTATATTTTTTAAGATCATTTAGAATGTCATTCATAACTTCAACCAGATCCACAGATGCACTTTGTGACTCGCTGTTCCCTGGTCCGTTTAAATAATTTCTAAGTTCTGAATTTTCCGAAGGTTTACTAGATCCTGCGTTCTTGATTAACTCTAGGAATTTCCTTCTCAGGTTGAGATATTCTATAGCAGTCAAAGTTACCCCCTGAGCAGTAAATGTTCCAAATTTGGTCTTTACCGGAGCGGAGTCACTTATTCCTTCATTAAGATGAAAGTCTTTAAGGCGGATCATACTTTATATATCCTTCCTCCCATATATTTAAACGGTAGCAGACGAATCAATTCTTTCGAATCTGGAATCCTTTTTCCTGAACTCGTTCATTCTTTCCCCGAGGGTCATTTGCCCGTGATGCCCATTTTTAGTTACTCCCCATCTAGGAACATCGAAGAAATCCAAAAATAAATGCATAGATTCGAGTTCTTCTTCAAGTTTAAGAATTTTCGATTCAGCAGTTTCTATTGAAGTCCCTATCTGATTAGCTAAATCAGTGATCTGCCATTTCGTATTTGCCATAATGTTAAATTAAATGAAAAATGAAACAATCCAAGCTAAAGCTAAAAATAAGAAAGAATTGGTGAAAGACCAGCTGATATTATCAGCAAACATTTGGAGCTGATCCTTATCCTGTTCCTGATTCACTAATATTCTTCTCGATTTTATAAAAGAAATCATAACGCTGATTCCAAATGCCTGTTGAAAAGTTAACCATGAAAGATCGAAAATCTTCATAGCTATCCAGTGCCACATATAAAATATTACTAATGTGTTTAAAATTACTGCCATAGATCCTAAAACAAAAACCATAACAATGCTTTGCAGTCTTTCCATTCTTTACTTTTTAGATATTATAGGAGGGAAAATCAGGGTTGTTTCTGAATTTTAGAACACGCAAAGATATATCAATCGAAAAAATAAAAACAAACCTTCGTACAGATGAAAGAGAATAAAGAAAGTAAAGGCGGTAAAATTCTTTACAGATTTGAAAAACCAAGGGCTAAAACCTATTGTATTATCGAGGAAGACAAAGACGAACCCTGGTTTGTTTATGTCAAAAAAATAGAAATTAAATCAGGAAAGCTAAATGATAGTTCCATGATAATAGCTAAAGAAGTAGAAGATTGGGTCGAAGGTTTAGAAAAATCCGGATGGATCAAAAAGGAGTAATCCATTTAGGATTCGGATTTGACATCACATTTTTATTAGCCTGAAGAATCAGATCTAATTTATATCCTATTCCTCTTCTCTGTTTTTGCTTGATTCTCTTCTTGGAAACAAATTTGTAAAACTTTTCCAATGGAGATGGAGGATTAGAGGTTAATTTATATTTAGAAATGGAAGATAGCATCTTTTCTACCATTTCTACTTCGTCGCTGTCCAGCTTCATCATATTTCCTATTTCCCAAGACATCTTGTGGAGTATCCTCTCATTTTTAAATTGCGACATATTCTTAAAGGTTTAAACCTAATCCAAATGTAAGGTTTTTCCTAATAGGATCGAAATCTCCCTTAATACTTATTCTTTTTAGATCATGAATGAAACCAGCTTTAAGAGACATAAAGTTTCTGTCATAGTTGGTTAGTGAATATTTGCCATTATTGGAAAGCACAAAAAGTTCATCTTCGAATTGATATCTTTTAAATTCCCTACCAAATCCAAGAGAAAGATGAATTCCAGTTCTTTTAACCTTTTTACCTGCGCCGAGATAAACGACTGACTCTGAGACTATATCTTCTAATCTTCTGTCTTTCCATGGCATTACTACATCCATGGTTAGATCTGGATAAAAAGTAGAGAAATCCTTCTGGAATGTTTTTTGATATTCTGCTATAAAATATCCCCTATTGCCTATAGTTATGAATCCCCCAGTACTTCTATTACTAGACATTTGGAGTCCAAATGATATTCTTGTTGCTTTACCCCTCACTGTGTCTCTTCTTCCGTCATTATAAATATAGATTCTTCCAGGATTTCTGTATCCCCAGGGATCGTTCCAAAACCAAGGATCCCAATAGGAAAACCCAAAAGCTGGAGCACCCCATCGGTTCCATCTTCCTCCCCAACCCCACCAGGGATCGTAAGGAAGATATCTGCCGGGTCTATTATTAGGAGGAGAATAGTATTCTCCTCTTTTATTTCTTTCAATTTGCTTCTGCTCAAATTCACCGATAGAAGGTCTACTAAATGACGAGCTTCTTTGTTGGGTGGAAGGGCTATAAGTTCCAAAATTTCTTACAGCTTCTTTTTGCTGTCTCTCATTAATTTGTGAAAAGAGAGAAACAGGAATTAATAGAAAAAATAGAATTAAATTTTTCATGGCTATTTTTTTCTTTTATATATTTCAATTAACGATTTTTTAAGGATCAATAGATCTCTAAAAAAATGTTATAAATAAACCGATATATAAAAACATGCAAACAATATCTAAATATAGGGATTTCGTTTCTTTACTAGAGCAGGACTCTGCAGTAAAAAAAGGAATTTCCACTGGTGAAGTAATGAAAGCATTCAAGGAGGATGCAGCAGTTAGAAGTAATGTTCTGGGAACTATAAATTCAAATGCTAATTATAGTTCGGTTTTCAATGCTGTTAAAAACTATTGGACCCGGCAAATTCCAATAGTTAAAAATAAACCAAAAGATCAATTAACTGCGGAAGAGAGCAATATGTTAGAGACTATAGAAAGCAATTTCAAGGAGGGCAATTCTCAGGACATAGAGTATTATGCTGCTCAAAAAGTATTAGGGGGACATTCCGACGAGTTCTCTTATGATAAGAATTCGAAAAAACTTTCGATCACCGGAACTTATAAAGAAACTCCTTATGACAAGGAAATAAAAAGCAAGTGATCAAAAATCAGATCCATTGTAAACCCCTACAATGTTTTTCCTCCACCACTTTTTAAAAGAGTTTTCATCACTAAGTTTAGGAATTAGATTAATCTCAATAAAGAACATACTTAAAGCAAGGAAAAATCCTATTGCCCACATTATGATTAGATATTTCATAAATTGTTTTTAGTGGTTGTTTTATCAGAGTTAAATTATTTGATCGACAACTCCGTACTTAAAAGCTTGTTTAGCTGTCATGTACCAATCTCTCTTTTCGTTATAACACTTTTCTAGATCTTTCGCTGTTATCTTTGTTCTAGCTAATGTGTGATTCTCAATGATTTTCTGAAGTCTCTTTGTTTCTATAACATCCTCTTCCATATCTTTTAATTTTCCGATCGCACCGGAACTAACCTGATGGTACATAAATGTTGAACTTTCAAAAGAATATCTTTTTTGACCAGCAATAGCAATCAGAAATCCGCAACTCATAGCACATCCAGTCACTATTGTATGTACAGAAATCTTAGATTTTTGGATGATGCTTAAAAGTCCTAGACACTGATAAACATATCCTCCGTAAGAATCAATAAAGATTTCTATAGGTTCGGGTTTATATTCAAACCCGTGAATTGCTGATATTTTTGAGATGTAAGCATCATCTTGATTTATCTCGATGATCGCTTTTGTTAATGTATTTATGCTAGCCTGATCTACCTGCTGAGCTAAATAAAGTTGTCTTTCTTTTGGAATCGGTAATTGTAAAGCCATATTTTAAAAAATGTAAAGTAAATTTATAATAAAAATATGTTCAAATAAAATGCTAGCAATCTAAATCTTGCCAAGTGATATAATCCCCGTCTTTCTTGTCCCAGTCCTTCCAATGTTTTTTCTTGTTTTCTAAGGCATAGACCATAGTGTACGCCTGCCTCTTTTTACATCCCTTACAAACCCGGATTTTTAAAATGAAGTTATCCCTCCCGTGTTCATTTGCTATATAGTATCTTTCCTTAGAATGTTCCCATCGATGGACTGATCGAGAGCAAAGAAAAGAAGTCATATTATTTCTTTTTTGTGTTTTTAACTTTTTTCCACTTCTGGGTGGATGTTAGTTTAAAGCTTCCTATATAGTCCATTTTCCATTCATTAGGACTTATCATAGAAAGAAAAATACTCCCATTCTCCCTGGAATACAAATGATATGTTTCACCGATGACTGGCATAAAATTGTATTCTGCCCTGAATATTAAATCATTCCATCGATATTCTTCAACAAGAGATTCATATTCGCTTTTAAGTTCTTCAAATTTTGTTTTGATTTGCTTATTGACTTCCCCTGCTGCTACTCTTTTCCATCCTCCAACGTCTTCAATATTAATAGCAGGAGCTCCGACGTTAGTTCCATAGGGTAGGATTTTCTGGTAATATCCCTTCTCTTCATCCCAAACAACCAGATCTGGCTTCTTCTTTTTACCCATCTATTTTTTCAAACATTTTTAGATAATCAATCTTTCTAAAGGTACTAAGTTTGTGAGTAGCACAAAATATCATGGCATCAATTACCTTATTAAAAACATCCTTTGGACATTTAAGTTCAAAAAGAATTTTATCAATAGAATTAAATCCGTCGATCAATTCTTGATCCTCACTGCCGAGATCCAAAAGATTTTTATAGATGAATCTAAGGGATTCCGATGTTATTTCGGTTCTTCTTGAAAGTAAGATAGAGATCTCAAAAAACATTTTCTCGATGTCTTCATTAAATTTTGAGTAGATGTGGAGTTGGTGGGAGGGAGCAGTGTTTGCAAAGCCGACGTGTCCGTTTGAATAAATCGTCATTTTTTGGGAGGGAGGGGTTGTTCCGATCCCCACATTTCCGGAACTCTGCACAGTGAAATGAGAGCTGGATCCGCTGGTACTATTCACAGTGTAGTTTGTGTTTGTGTAGAATTTCATTTCACACATTAGCTTATATTCGAAATGAATCGAGGTATTTGCTTATAGAATTTATTGAGATTAGTCTTTCAACTTTAACCCTGCCATTTTCAACAAATCCCCAAACTGAAGTTCTAAATACAACGGTTCTTATCGAATCTTTTAGTTGTTTTCCTGCGGGAGTTTCTAAAATATGTATGTCGCCCACTATCGCTTTGTCCTTAATTATTCTAAGATCTTGTACTACAAATCCTATATTTTTTATGTTAATCACATCTGGATCTCCATACTCAAGATAATCGTTTGAAAAGTGACAAACACCAAAAAAATTGTCTAATCTTTCTACTTGTCTTTTATATTCTAAAAGTATCTTCTCAGCAGATTCCATGTCATAAAATCTCCCATTGGAATTCTCGATATTTAGAGGGAGGATTGTTTTCCTGTAAATTATCATATTTAAAATATTGAAAACAAATATAACTAAAATCCTGCATTTTGTAACATATTCCTCGAACTATAATAGAATATGGGATGCCAAAAGAAGAAAACACGTTAAGATTAAATCAGGATCAAGTAGTGAGTCTAATCCAAGGTAAATTGGAAAGGATGAAAAGAAAGGAAATGCCAGAGGAGGTCGTAAAGATTTTGGATCGATATGATGTTGACACATACTCAGAATTTGTTAATCACCATTTAGATTCCTATGAGATAGACAGTCCCGCAATTTTTGCTTCCACCATAAACGATATAGTAACCAGGGAAACATCTCTAGGCTTAATGTTTAGAGATATCATGGAACTTGTTGCAGATAAAGTTGGAGTAGGGGAAGTTTTATTTTCCCTCTGTATCAAAGATGCCATCTCAGGAGGAACCGATGATACTGATATTCTGCTTCCAGATCAAAGATCTTATGAGGTAAAGAAAGTTTCCAAGGGAGGGGTATTCAGTTTCTCTGAGAGGTTCACTGAATACAACGATTTAGGTCTGGTGATGAATATGGCAATTATCAATTTTGGTAATCTCAATCTTTTTAAAGGGAAGAATCTCTACACTGTCAGCACGGGAGAAGTTAGATCCTTCAGAATGCTATTGGAGAAATTCCTTTTGCCCAACTCACTAGATGAAATTCCTTTCTACAAAGATCAAACATTCGTAAAGGTAAACGGTGAGATTAGAAAAATAGAAAATGGTTTTCTAAGCAGAAACATAGAGGACGAGGATTCAGCAGAAGCTTATTGCTCGATGTTTAATTTTAGAGACCAAGTACTTTCTTCCAAGATCAAGGAAGTGAGCATGAATCTTTTTAAAAGGGGATGTGGTGAAGAGACCTGTACCAAAGAGATTATTAATGATTTGTTTTCAATAACAGCACTCAAACAAATTCTTAAAGATGTGAAAGGGGTGTTTTTAATTCTTCCCGATTATAGTGTTTCATATTTTACCCCACACGAGGATCATGATTCCTTTTATGATCCCAGAGAAATTTACCTGTATGATATCTCAAGAAACAAAATGAACTTCAAAGGACCTTTTCTTAAGGGATCTAGAGGGGAGAAGACCCCAGGAAAAATTCCCGATGCTTTTGATGACATCTGATTTTCAATTCATTATCATATAGTCAGGAATAGGATATATAATTTATGAAATATCTAAAGAGCCATCCCATCAACGAGGGAAAAGCAGAAATGCAAAAATTGCTAAATGAGCTTGACAATACTATCGCAGGAGGGGATGTTAAAGCTCTCTGCGATCTCAATCCTACTATAAGCGGAAGAATTTATGTTAAGCCGAAAGGACTACCAGGGAGCAAAACATATATTGAGGGAGATTCACAAAAAGGTTATAGCATAGTGGCACTAAGCAACGGTGTTCCTATGTTTACTGAGAGATATCAGGACACGGAGGAAGCTTTTAGAAATCTTTGGTCTTATATAATTGCTAGAAATAAACCTGCCGGGGTTCCTGCGAATAAAAAGGATTTTAGAGATTGGCTAATGAATCCAGCTAACGGATTGTTCGGTGCTAAAAAAACAGGACAGGAAATTATAGAAATTTACAAATCCAATTTTGCTCAAGCAGGGTTAGCCACGATTGATGACTTTTTTAAAGATACTTCGTCCTTAAAAAATTTAGGGATTTTTATAAATAAATTTAAAGAATCTGGAGAGATATTTATCGACCCAGAATTTCATGCTTGGAAGTCTTTGTTTAATATAATCCATGCATTATCCAAAGATGAAGTCCAGTCAAATTATCGAAGTGACTATTTTGCAACTTTAATGGTAAACAGTTTTACTGGTAACATCGGTAGTAGATTAAAATTTGTGATAAACTCTAATAATCAAGAATTTAAAAAGAAAAACGGATACCCAGTAGAATATAGAATAGGATGCTTCCCTGAAAAGGTACAAGCAATGGAAAATAAATTGCTTGATTCACTTAAAAAAAATACCCAATCCTATACAAAAACCTTGATTAAAAATTACCAAACAGGAAATGCGTTAAATAATAGGGGAATGTCGGAAAGAACCAGTGTATTGTGTAGCTCCATAATGATAGCAACGCTGGAAAGACTCATAAAAAATCTCGGACTTATAATCCAGGGGGAAGAGACAGATTCTAATGCATTGAATATTGAAGTTAATCCATCTTTCTTTGATGATTTATATCAAACACTGGGAAAAGAAAGTGTTTCTACTCTGTTACAATTTCCGGAACCTTTTAAAAGTGAGCTCTTGAAAAGATACGGGATATCGGATAAACAAGCAGATTCTGTGAAAAAAGCTATGGATTACGGAATTATTTAATTCAGTCAATAAAATTTTCTTAGAACTTCAACTACGTCCCATGCGTCTTCTAATGCATCATGGGTAACTAATCCATGAAGTCCAGCTCTGTCTTTGCACACCGTTAATGAGGGTAAAGATTCATCGTTTTTCCAATCGCAAAAAAGAATAGCAGGATCTAATACTCTTTGTCTTGCTCTAATAATTTTTTGCCACCACGGAAGTTGTTGGAGGAACAATTTATCAAAAGTTCCAAAGTTTTTTCCTGCAACATTAATAGCAATTGGTTTTGTATTGGATCCGATCACTGGTACCTCTCCTTCTCCAAATCCATTCTTCCACAGGAATTTATAGAATTCTTTAATGACATCTTCCTTCTCGTAGAAATCACATTGAGCTGACATAGCTAGCTTTAATCTCTCATCGGAAGTACCTTCGAGATAAACCCCTATTTGTTCTATGATCTTTTTGTTCATGCTCAAAGCTCTTGGAGAGCCTGTTATCTCATTCTGAACAATCACTGCATTGAACTTTGGAATTTCATTCCAAGATAATTTTTTAGTGGTGTCTTCGACTATAGCACCGATTGAAAGTGTCTTATGTAGCAAAGGATCTAATCCAGAGGTCTCGATATCAATTGAAACGTATATCATTTTGTTTTATTATCTTCTTTAATCATATTAGCACTTCTCATAGAGATTTCTCCTTTCACTGTGCCTTTTAAATTTTCTTCTTTGATCTCTCTGTCTAAATTTGCATATGATGTAGAGTTAAGAGAAATCATTTCGCTCAAAGCTGACTTAGCTATTGATCCAGCTGTTTTTCTTTTGCCCTTGGTTGTGTCTACCCCTAATAGAGGAGCTTCAAATTCAACTTCTAGATCCAAACTGATTTTATATCTAAATAACATATTTAAAATTTTTATTAATAATTGGAAAGTTTATAGTTCATCACGATATCATCCTCGATCTGCTTTCTCTTCTTGGGTTTTTTGTCTGACCATTTTATAAGATAAGTTTCTTCCTCTGTGGTAACATCAAGTGTCGCTTCAATGACGAAATCATATTGATCATAATCATCTTCATCATTAGAAATTGATACGAATCCAGCAACGCATTTGGTTGTTTGGAAAACCTTTGTCTCGAGTTCAATTTGTGTTGCCATGTTCTTTTTGTATTTTGTTTCTAAAAAATCCCATATACTCGAGCATGTCTTCAATTGCTTCCCAATCAGCGAATGGTCGGTCGGAAAGATTTTCGTCAAATATAAGGGGACATCCAAGAGCAGCATCATCAATAATCAATTGTCCATAAGCTTTTGGAGAGCTTGTCCAGGAGTCTTGCGAGGGATTTCTTTGAATCCCATAGAGCTTAATATCATTTCTTCTGAACCAATCAACGGCTTCCTGAAGATAATTCCCAGGAGGAAGCTCCTTCCCCATATTTCGATAAGTCGGATTGATAAGATCACTTCTCATTGTGAAGAGAATTAGATTGTGCTCATGATCCAATAATTTTTTTAAAACCCTTTCCGCACCAATGTTTTTTCCAATATTTGGAAATTCGTGGGTTACACAGGTTCCGTCGAAATCAATTACAATGTCCATTTTGCCTTGGTTGGTTTTTATTTTGGGAATTTTTGTTTTTTGGTTTCTATTAAATTTTTTAATTCATAAAGAATTGATTTAGTCGCTAGCTCGTCTTCTCTCTTTTTATCATGAAAAATTTCCACGGCTTTGTCATAGAAACCCTCCATATCTTCTATCGTTATATGTGGTTGGGTTTTCAGAGATTTATATTTTTCATCGACCTCCGCTCTAATTTTACAAGAGGTCATCAAATCGAAATTACCACCCATCTTTTTGATTTCTTTGTGACACAATAAAATGACTTCGGAAACAGCATCAGAAACTTCAATCCCACACATTCCTAGTGCAGTTTTAAAATAGTGAATCTCCTTATCTGTTATTTTTCGCATGATCCTCCAGATTGAGTACAAATCTAAATGGTTTTTTACACAATTAAAAATGAAATATATAGAAACAATGAAGCACTTAGCAAGTTTCGAAAAATTCGCTTATCATTCTCCAAAAAAGGAAGGGATGAAGGAGTCATCTGATACACATCAAAAGATAGAAAAACATAGATGTTTTAAGTGCAAAAAAAAATCTAAGCCCCAATACAATTTAGCAAGCGGGGAAATTCCCAGACTTTTTTAAATCTCGTTACGATTAAGGCAATTCCTCATTGTTACATGATGTGCAATCTATGTGTGTCGATATAACATCATTAGTAGTTGTAACAAAACTTGGAGATATGTTATCAAAACACTGGATAGTATTACCTGCTGTTGGAGAATAAGCTTTAACTATTACTCCTTGATCAGGTAAGTTAGACTCAGTTGATCTGAAATATTCAGTGATTCCTCCCCCACAAAGTACCCCACTATAATCGTAATATGTTGGAGGTGTTGGCGTTGGGGTCGGCGTCGGTGTCGGGGTCGGCGTTGGGGTCGGCGTCGGCGTTGGGGTCGGCGTAGGGGTTGGTGCTGGTGGAGGAGGGGATGGTAAACATCCAAAGTTCAATGTGCAACTGCCTCCTAAAATCCAACTGTAAGGATCACAGGTAACTTCTAATCCTCCCTGAACGCACGTTGGTGTATTGTAAGAACCAGTAGTACTTAAACATATACCTGCAGTATATGTTCCGTTCCCATTGTCAGTTGTTTCTAGTGTGTTGATTAGCTCGGTAACCACTGTATCATCGGAGAACCTTCTGTATCTAACATAAAGATCCACAGGAACGGATGAATAAGTTAATGTATAGCAATTACCTGAGGCTGGCGTTGGTGTCGGTGTTGGCGTTGGTGTCGGTGTTGGCGTTGGTGTCGGCGTTGGGGTCGGCGTCGGCGTTGGGGTCGGCGTTGGTGTTGGTGGGATATAACATACAGTTTGTCCGCTCAGAACACCAGACGTTGAATACCAGAAGTTTCCTCCAGTAGCATAATAACCATCATCAGGAACCCCTGTCCCGTTGGAATTATTCCAAATAGTTACACCGTCTGCTAATATGGATTCTGGATATTTTGTTACATATACCGCTGTTTCAAAATTTGTACAAGCAGCATATCCGTCTGATAGGTCATATCCGAAATTAACAGCATCGTAAGTCGGAGGTGTTGGTGTCGGTGTTGGGGTAGGTGTTGGGGTAGGTGTCGGTGTTGGGGTAGGTGTCGGTGTTGGGGTAGGTGTCGGTGTTGGGGTAGGTGCGGAGCAGATAACACTTGCCTCCCAAGCATCACTTATCGGTGATCCCGGATCTGCTGCACCTATATCAACCCTCAATTCGTATGTATAGCTAGAATTATAAGAAAAGATTATACTCTGAGTTCCGGTCACGTTTAGAGTGGCACCCCATGGTCCAGAATATGATGCTGTCCCCATCCATCCCGTAGTTCCAATTAAAGTGCTAGTATTATCATATACATTAAATCTATTAGGTCTATCTAATGCATTACATGTCACTGTTATAGCATATCCATTAGATGCGGATGCAAGATCCAGATTGACAGTTTGGATAGTAAAGTCATTTCCGCTATAGCTTCCGTTATATAATCCTCCACACGAAAGCGGTGCAGGGGTAGGTGTCGGTGTCGGGGTAGGTGTCGGTGTCGGGGTAGGTGTCGGGGTTGGAGCAGAGCAGGTCACTATAACTTCCCATGCATCAGATATTGGTGAAGATAGATCAGCAGGTCCAACATCGACCCTTAGTTCGTAAGTTCTGGAGGAATTGTACGCAAAAACCAAATTGTATACCGCGGTGTTATTTAGAGTACTCCCCCAGGGTCCAGCATAAGATGCTGAACCTACCCAGCCGCTTGTTCCAATCAGTGCACCCAGATCATCATAAACATTAAATCTATTGGGTCTTTCAATCGATGTGCATGCTAATGTGATATTTAATCCGTTAGTAGCTCCGCTTAAATCCAGGGAGTAAGTCTGAAGGGTGTAATCATTCCCTGAATAGGTTCCACTTAGGGTGTCCCCACACTCAGGTGCTGATGGAGGCGGAGCCGTAGGGGTATCACATGACATTGTCATCTGCCACCCATCAGAAATTGGTGCGCCTGGATCAGCTGGTCCAGATTCTATCTTTAGAATATAATCTTTTGTGCTATCGTAAGTTAAGTTTAATATTCCGGTGGTCGGATCGTTTAATGACGCCCCCCAGGGTCCAGCATAGCTAGCTGTACCTTTCCATCCTGTTGTTCCTAACAGGTTATTGGAATAATCATAAATGTTAAATCTGTTTGGCCTATCTAAAGAATAGCAAAGAAAATTAAGCTGATCCCCTGTTGTTCTATTTTTAAAGTATAGGTAATAGTTTGCTATATGATAATCGTTACCTGCGTAACTTCCGTTTAGTGTATATGAACAGCAGCTAGCACTATGATTATAAGAGTACCATTCTCCTATTCTAGAGACCTCTGTTTCGTCTGGTTTACTTGGCGAGCAATCGTTTAAATAAACATAGCCATTTTCCTCTGCAACATTTAAAAGGAAGGCAGATCCCTCTACAGATCCAATTTCGGTTCTGATATCAGATAATTTAATAAGTCCACTAGATTGTAACATTCATTTATATATCTGATGACTTTTCAGGGATATATAAAAATAAAAACCCTGAACTATGTTACTAAAAGTTGGATCCCAAGGAGAGGACGTTAAAAAACTCCAAACAAAATTAGGACTTGGTGCTGATGGCATCTTTGGTGCGGGCACAGAAAAAGCAGTTAAGGACTGGCAAGCTAAAAATGGTTTGACTGCGGATGGTATTGTTGGTGACGGAACTTGGAATAAAATGTTCGAAGCTTCTGCTGCTACTCCAGTAAATCCACAGATCACCGATGCAGTTACTTCTAAATCCAATTTCAAATTGGATAAATTAAAGGGACACATCCCTGACGCAGTTATTGCACAGATACCAGATACTGCTGCGAAGTTCAATATTACAAATCCTTTAAGACTTGCACACTTCTTAGCTCAGTGTGGACATGAGAGTGGAGGATTTAAAGCAGTAAATGAAAATCTAAATTATTCTGCTGACGGCCTTAAAAAGATCTTCCCTAAGTATTTCCCAGGAAATCTAAACGAATCTTATGCTCGTAACCCAGAAAAAATTGCTTCTAGAGTTTATGCTTCTAGAATGGGTAACGGAGACGAAGCTTCTAAGGAAGGATTTAAATTTAGAGGTAGAGGTTATATTCAATTAACTGGAAAGAGCAACTACACGAACTTCGCAAAATTCATAGGGGAAGACACTATTGCAAATCCAGATTTAGTTGCAAATAAATATCCTTTAGCTTCTGCAGCTTTCTTTTTTGACTCAAACAAACTTTGGGCAATCTGTGATAAAGGTGCTACTGATGCAGTAGTAACTGAAGTTACAAAAAGAGTAAACGGCGGAACGATAGGTTTACCTGATAGAATAAAGCATTTTAAAGAGTACTACTCTTTGTTAGCATAATCTAAAAGCCTAGAACTTCTAGGCTTTTTTATTTACAATTTAAGTACAATTAGCTTTTAATAATTTTTTAGGGGTAGGATGTTTCCTACTCCTTTTTTATAAAAACGATAGCCATGAAAAAATTAATCATCATATTAATGATTGCAATTCCCATGCAATTAAGTTCTCAGACGATTTTCACAAGAGATTCTCTCATCACAAAATTTATGACGGAGTGGTTGGGAACTCCATACAAATTTGGGGGAAGTACTAAAAGCGGTATAGATTGCTCGCAGCTGAACAAAAAATTTTATCAATATGTTTATAAGGTAACACTCCCAGACGTTTGTTACAAGCAATTTAATGTGACGCAGAGAATTAAAAAAGATAGTCTAAAGATAGGTGACCTAGTATTCTTTAGAAGTACAAGAAGTCCCAGCGGATGGCACTGCGGTTGTTATGTCGGAAATGATATGTTTTTGCATGCTCCACAGAGAGGGGAAAGGGTTAAGATCTCTAGTTTAGAGGAACCCAAATACAAGATAAATTATAAAGGAGCGGGAAGGATTGAAATGTAAAATTATTTCTTTTCTTCTTCTGTGCTCATCTTTTGGATGTAAGCATCTACTAGCCTACTAACAGCTTCTGGTTTGTCGTCGGATTTAAATTTAACTTTGACCTTAGCTAGACCAAGTGATTCTGGGCTTTTCCCAGAATCAACTTCTATTGCTTTAATGTTGTGTTTGTAATCTTTCTTTTTAAACAATCCCATGATTGCTTTTTTAACCTCTGATACCCTTTCGTCACCGAAAACCAGTCTTGCTTCAAACTCAACATCCAATTCATCTATGCCGATCGAGGAGTGATCCGCTAAAATATAAAGAGGTACACTCATAACTTTGTCTCCCATTTTAAAGGAAGTAGTTTTGGGTGTACCATCTTCATTAAAGTAATTGCGAAGGTTGTTAATGTGTTGCCTTTCGCTAATACCCTGAGCTACCATGGCAGCTTCTAAAAGTCCGCCAACAAGTTCTTCGATGTTTAACCTTGCCATGCTAGTTATACTAGTCTAGCAAGATTTGGTTCCGAATTACTTGTTTGGGTCAACTGCCTGAGGAACTACTGAAGGCTCCATCATCATGTTTAACATGTCAGAAAGCTTAAGCATTCCTTCCGTTGCGGGTAATTGCTCGGCATGAACTTTCACGTTATACTTAGCAGAGTTGTCTGTGCTTCTAGTGTTCTCTTTGTGGGTCGCTACTGATCCACTCATAGAAACACTGTACTTCATGCCCCAGAAACCCCCGCTAGCACTAGCGCTGAAACTTCCTGATTCATCTGTGCTATCCTTAGATTGCTCAGACTGTTTTACCTCCATCGTAAATTCGATGTCAGCAGATGTGATAGCCAAAGAGGGAAGTGGAACTAATGGCAACATCGGAACCATAGAATCAATTTGTTGTAATTCTTGTTTCCCGCTGTCTGGGTTAGCTACATACCTGTTTAACTGAACATCTAAAAATCTTGTTTTTTTCTTTTGGTTTTTTGCATCGTTAGGATCTACAGGCTCAAAAGCAACTTCGGAAATGTACTTCCAAGTTACATCGTTAAGCTTTGCCTGACCTTTCGCCATGCCAACCAATGGGGATACGATCAAATCCTCGATCGGCAATCCCGCAAACTGTTGTGCAATGTCCGCCATACTATATGTTTTTTTATTTTTTCATATGGGTACCCCCATAATCAACTTATATATCATTTACCAAACTTGACTAGACCCTTGTATTGTTTCTTCACATTTTCTATCTCGTTAATGGCATCTTTGAATTTTTTCTTGATCTCATCATTGACCGTAAAATTCATAATCGTACCACACGTTGGACAAACAGAAATGGGATGCTTTAAAATAAAAGCAAGATCTAATCCAAGCGGGGTTCTACATCCAGGGCAGGGTAAAGGCATATGTCTTTGTTATATCTACGTATCAAGATAAAATTTCTTTCGATATATAACATCATGAGAAGGATCCAGACATTTGAAAGTTTTAATTTGATTAACGAAAAAAACCCTTGCTGGAAGGGATACAAACAAGTTGGTACTAAAATGAAAAACGGTAAGGAAGTTCCAAATTGCGTTCCGATAAAGGAAGCTAAAAATCAAACATACGATTATGGCTGTTCCATGATCTATTTTGACTTTCCTAAAATGGACGAGATACATTCAATGATTGATCCTGATGATATTTATACAGAGGAAGAAGACGGGTCATATGGTTTAGAAAACGAACCGCATGCAACTCTTTTGTATGGTCTTCACTCAAATGAAATAGATGATACAGATGTTTTAGATGCATCAACTAAATTTGGTGTTCCGAAAGAACTTAAACTCCATAATGCCTCATGTTTTAATAATGATAAGTATGATGTTTTAAAATTCGATGTTGATAATGATCACTTACATAAAATAAATGGGGAACTAACAAAATTACCTCACACGACAAGTTATCCAGATTATCATCCACATTCAACAGTAGCATATCTTAAGAAGGGATCTGGAGAAAAATACACAAATCAATTAAAGGGGTTGATCTTTACGGTTAATCCGTTGAAAATAGTTTATAGCAAACCGGATGGTGAAAAAATAGAAAAGAAACTAAGATGGAAGAATTGATTATAGGAATTATTCTGATAGTGTCTGCAGCATTTGTATATGGTGCAATTGATATGCTTAGACAAATCAATAGAATGAAGGATTAAGCGTGTAGATATCCGGATATTCTCTGAGCAGAATCCACTAAATCGTTTTCGAGAGCATAATCAATTTTTACTGGGGATTTAATAGTAGAACATTGTATAAATCCAAGTAGTGCCCCGCTTAGTGATCTCATTGGAACCGTTATCAGTTGCAAAATTCCTTGCTCCTCAATTTTGGATCTCATGTAATCTAGAGCGGGGTCTTCTGCATCTACAAAGAAAAAATCTTTGGTGTTCATATGCTTCATCAAATTAGGATGCTCTGTAACGAAAACATTCTGGGCATCTTCCTTGATTCTTGCAATACCTGGAGAGATAGATTCGTAGGTTAGTGAAAACTTTTTCATGGCAATACCATTAAAAAATTTGCCCCCATTGTGGAATTGATAAATAGCAACCCGATCAAAATCCCATTTGTCTCTGATATCTTCTAAAAAATCTTGGATCTCGCACATTGATTCAACATCATTATGTGAAATTTGCTCGTCTTCCCTTCTTTTCTTCTCTTTGCTTTTGTTATCAAAGTAATGTTTTGACCAAACCGTGATGAGCGTAATAATTACAGAAAAAAGTCCAGTCGCAATTGCGCTCCAAAATCCTGAATCTAGCATTTAAACTTTTGTATTTTGACATATATATCATACAAAAATTCAATGAAGAACTATAAATCATTCATATCATCAAAATTATTTGAAAATCTAGAGGAATCCCAGATAAAAGGACTCGCAGAATATGAAGACAAAAAAATAATTGTCCATGAGGGTGAAGCTAACTGGAACGAGAAAACACAAAGTATTGACTTCCAAGGTAATTTAAAAGTGACCCATAGATTCACGGGCAAATCTCTTCTAGAACTTCCTTTTTCTATAGGAGAGGTACATGGAAATTTTGTTTGCTTTGGGGTAGATTCTCTCGAGTCACTGGAGGGTTCTCCAACTTTTTGCCATGATTTTGATGCTTCAAGATGCAATTTAAGATCGTTAAACGGGTCACCTGAGTTTTGTTCAAATTTTCACGCTTCTGAAAACTTACTTAGAGATATAAAAGGATGTCCCAAATACATTTTTGGGGATTTTAATCTGAGCGATAATATGATCAGAAGCTTAAATTTTGGACCTTTGTTAGTAACAGGATCGTGTAGATTTTTAGGAAATGCTAAGATAACAAAATATGAAGCAGAGGGAGAGAGTGAATCTGATGCAAAGAAATTTTCGAAGATGCATAGGGAAATCACTTACGAAAACCTTACGATCCCAGGAATACCTTCAAAAAAAGGTTTCGAAGCCACAATAGAAAATATAAAAAAATCCATTGCAGATGGATCATATATTTTGAATAGAGTTATGGAAAATCCTGAATACAAAAAATTTCTAGGGAACTTTCAAGATGAAATAGATTCATTGAACTATGTAAAAAAAGCTAAAGACACTGGTCTTTTTTAATTGAGATACTAATAGTCTGATTACCTTCTTTAAATCCTCCACCTATCCCGGTATATTCAATCGGCATCCCATTACTTAACTTTTGTAAATACCCAACAATCGAATTGGCTCTCTTCTCGGTAATTTCTATTATAGTTACTTTGTTGCTTGTAATAGAAGGTTTATTTTCAGGATATATCAAAGACGACTTTCTTGGCTCTTTATATTTCATCTCATAAATCTGAGATAGGTCTTCATGATCCTTATTAGATTCATTTAGAGGGAAATTTTTAGAAGTTGTCCATGGTTTAACTGCTGTGATTTCCATTTTAAAAGATTCATTTTTGAGAATGGATTGAATCAATAATCCCCTCAAACATCCCTCGTATTTTTCTAATAGAGTGTAATCATTGGGATTAAAGTAAAATGGAATCTCTATGTCATCAGAAACATCTTCCATGTTGAAATGACACTCGATAAGTTCTATTCTTTGCTTTAGTAGATTAGTGGGAATCTTAGAGTGGTAGCTTTCGTGAATCTGTTCTATCCTACCCATTCCTCTAGTTGGAACATCCTTAAGGAATGCGATAGAGGATTTAAAATTCTCCACGGTCTTTACAGAGTTCTTAAAACACTTTTTAAAATCGCCTGAGGTAAAATCAAAACCTGCAAGATAAAAAGATCTGCCCTCAGATAACCCAGCATTTATAATTGATTTTAAATTGCTGCTAATTTCTTTTATATTCGGTGAGGATGGATTAATCAAATATCTCACTATAGGATTTTTTGATTTTTTCCCTGCATTAGATTCCCCAAGAATGTCCATCTCCAGGTGTAGCATTCTTTTAGGAAATTTGTAAATATTCCCACCTATTCCCTCCAATAAACTTGTTGACCTTATTGGTGCAGATTGATTTTCCAGTTTAGATTCGTACCACTTTTTAAATCCCAAGACTCGCATTAATTTTTTTATATACCCATATCTATCACGAAATTTTTGGATAAGTGACTGATACAAAATAAAAGAAAGTTTTATATGGGAGAACTTGAAGACATAGACACAGAATCAATATTCAATAATTCATCTGGGGCACTTACGCTTAAGGTAGAGAATGTACCATATGTTATTCAGGTGAGTGGAAACACCGGACATGCTTTATTTAGCATCAAGCCAAATGGAGAATTTGTTCCTGGACCGGGCATCGATGAATCCAAATCTCTATCAGAGTTTTCTAAGTTTATTTATAAAAGCATGACAGTTTTCGGTGATAGCTTCTCTCAGACCTTGGAAAAAAAGAATCAAAGAATCAAGGAACTAGAGGCAGAGATATTTAGAATGAAATCAATTTAATTATGGGACACCAAATAAACCCAGAAGTTACTTGCGGATGCCAAGTACCCAAAGGATGGGGAGAAGAAATCATTATAGAGAACAATGAATTATATTGTGGCAAACTTCTTATATTTAAACAAGGATGCAAATTTTCCATGCATTATCATATGATTAAGGACGAGACCTGGTATGTTGATAAGGGTGAATTCACTTATAGATGGATTAATACAGAAACAGCAGAGGTAGTAGAGGTACATCTAAAACCAGGAGATGTCGTTAGACAAAGACCTGGTCAGCCGCATCAGTTAGAGGCTTTAACTGATGGAACTATTTTCGAAGTATCAACTCATCACGAAGATTCTGATTCATATAGGGTATGGAAGGGAGACTCACAGAAATAAAACCAAAAGTTTGGATTAATGGAACGTTTGATGTCCTACATGTCGGCCATGTTAAACTCCTTGAGTATGGCAGTAAATTTGGGTCCATTAGGGTGGGTCTTGACACAGATGAAAGAATTAGTGAAAAGAAAGGTAAACATAGACCTATCAATAACCTCCAAGACAGGATCGATTTTATGCTTGGCATTCGTTATGTCGATAGTGTTGTATTTTTTAGTGATGATGATTCACTCACTAATTGTATAAAGGAATATGAACCTGATTATTTTATAATCGGGAGCGATTACAAGGGAAAGAAAATCATAGGAGGGGAGTTTGCTAAAGAGATAATCTTCTTTGATCGACTTGACCATTCCACAACTGACACAATAAAAAAGATTATAGAGATCAATGAAAAAGAAAGTTCTAGTCATAGGAGAATATGGTATTGATAGATTCGTCTATGGTAAAATAGAAAGAATCAATCCAGAGGCTCCAAGTCCGGTTTTAGTTCCTGTAAGTACTAAAGAAAATTTAGGAATGGCAGGTAACGTTTTTGAGAATTTAAGATCCTTGAAAAAATTTGAAGTCGATTTTTTAAGAAGCACAACACCTGCAATTAAAACAAGATACGTAGATGAAAAATCTAATTATATACTTTTAAGAGTAGACGAGAATGATTCGGTCGCCAGAATTGAAAAGATAGACGAATCCTATATTAGTAGCTTTGATGCAGTGGTCATTTCAGATTATAATAAAGGATTTTTAGATGCAGAGGATATCAGGGTCATTGCAGGATATTCCAAGCTATGCTTCATGGACACTAAGAAATCTTTAGACACCTGGGCAATAGGAATAGATTGGATTAAAATTAACGACAAAGAGTTTAAGAATCCGAAACATAATCCTACCGCAATGGATAGCTTGAGCGATTCACTAATTGTAACTGCAGGGGGAAATGGAGCAATTTATAAAGGAAATACCTATCCAACGGAGAAAGCAAATGTGGTTGATGTAGTTGGTGCTGGAGATACTTTTATGTCCGCATTTGTGTATTACATGCTTAAAGGAAAGAATGTAGATAAATGTATAGAATTTGCAAATAAATGCAGTTCAGAATCTGTTAAAAGAAGAGGGGTTACTCTCCTTGGGGACATTCTCAAATAAAAAGCCCAGTTAAGAATAACCGGGCTTATATTGTGAGAACTTATAATTCTTTTAAAACAATCCGTAGTCGGAAGCTTTTTTGATATATCCAGCATCCTTTTTCAAACTAGGTGGAACTACTCTTAGGTCTTTTACAGAAGCAGCATCCTCTTCCAATTTTCTTTTGATGATCTCGATTCCACCCTCTGCATTACCAAGTTCATTTCTGCTAATAAATCCATCTTCGAAAAGAAGCAATTTAATTAGGTACTCTAATTTGATTTTATAATCCTCGATGGTTGGACAAACCTTTGTCCATTTTGGATCGTGATCCCATTGTAAATCATATCTAACGGGTTTACCCACAGCCGGAGGAAGTGGATCCTTCCAAATTATCCCGGTGTTCATTTTAATTCTAATTATCTTGGTGGGAAATTTCTCGTGCTTAAATCTAAGGTTACCTTCTTTTTCCCCCTGGTATTGAACCTGATAGGTTAGATCGGTTTTTCCTAGCTCCATCGCTGGCTCTATTCTTTTATAACCCTGTGCATTAACTTCTTCCCAGCCTAAAGAAACTAGATCCTGATAAATTTCAGAATCCCTTAGAGGTGTGAAGTCCAGAATTGGGCATTTTCTAGCCCTTCTTACTTCATTTACTCTCCAGCTGTTAAAATTTCCAAGTTTGCTCATTTTTTAAAAATTCTTTATTTATATATCAAAATGCATCGAGCAAACCCTAATCGTCCATTCTATTAAATCCTATTCCGCTAGATCTGCTCGATTTATTTCTCGGCTTAATTTTTAGTTGTTTTAAGTGGGCAAGACTTTCTTCAAAAGGATTGCCTAATACTAGCGTGGATATAACAAGTTCCTTCAGATGGGCAATACTAAATCCTTCAGAGGACTTAACCCATGTCTTCAAATCAATCTTTTGGATCTCTTCTTCGGAGATTTTGGATCGTAGATAGGATTCACGGATTGATGCATCGGGTGGTTCGATTCTATATCTGCGATCAAACCTGGATGGTCTATCTGATACCCTCTCTTCTAATTTTTCAGGATAATTGGTAGAAGCCAAATAAACCACTCCCTCAATTTGCTTAATTCCGTCCAGGATGTTTAGAAGCTTCGAGGTGATGTATTTTTCCTCTCCAGTCAAAGCATCCAAATCTTCCATGATAACTACTAGCGGTCTATCCGGTTCGACCTTTCTGAAGGTGGGAATGAATTCATCAAACATTTCAACCTGATAGTGATCCTTGACGTTAATTACTATTCCCTTCATTTCTTCTATGACATAATTAACGCACAATTGAATAATTCCGGATTTTCCGCATCCAGGATCACCATGAAGAAGTATACCTCTTTTATGAACGTATCGATAGTTCTTAAAGATTTCTTTCCCCTCCCAAAATTTTCTAATGTCATCTATGATGGATTTAATTTCAGGAGAAGGTAAAACGAACAGTTCCTCTGCTACCCTTTCAATATGTTGCAGATAAAAACCCCGATGTGGATCATTCTTGATCTCATAAAGTCCAGAGGGCAATTCACGGATTGTATTATTAGCGGGAATAAAAACCCCATTATTCTCAGTTGACCATTGGCAGAATCCCTGGGTTTCTTTTTCTCTGACACTATCTCCTTCTTGGTCTGTTAAATATACAGTTTGTGGAATATCATCCATCATTCTCTTTAATTGTTTTCTGATTAATGCACTTCTTTTTCCAGATCCTACCATGATTTATTTTTCTTTTAGTCCCACCATCCTCTAAGGTCCGTTCCGTCGTACCACTTTTCGTAATGATCAAATTCGTATTTTTCCTCGTCGGATAATTCACTTTGTATCTTTTTCCATTCTTCTATATTCTGTCCCTTGAAAATGGTCCATATCTCAACCCATTCCTCTTCCTCGATTTCCCTGGCTCTATCATAAACCTTCCTATTGTGTTCTTTATTAGACTCTGCCTCATTCTCCACTATTCTGGAAAATCCTGGTTTATCTTCAACATCTTCAAATTCCCATGGAGAATAAATTATAGGACCGAGTTCGGATTCTGCTCTATCAATATAATTGTCATCAATTTTATTC
>Ga0315900_10001234_pt1 | contig 41189 bp, 39 predicted proteins | sample LakEriMetagenome_FD_203521 | JGI IMG/M metagenome (GOLD analysis project Ga0315900, IMG submission 203521) | Freshwater fungal communities from buoy surface, Lake Erie, Ohio, United States - Buoy 12 MA114 | ecosystem: Environmental > Aquatic > Freshwater > Lake > Lake biofilm | place: USA: Lake...
ATTTGTAGCCGAGCAAAGTGGTTTTACTCATTTAATTGGTGTTGATATTGCCAAAGAATTGATTGATGATGCTAATGAAAACAAGGCTATTTACAAGAAAAAGAATCCTGAAAGTAGTATCGATTTTTTATTTGAAGATGCTACCAAATATAAAATCCCAAACAATGCTTGTGTGTTTTACTTTTTTAATCCCTTTGGAGAAGAGATTATGCATAAAGTGATTCATAACATTAAGGAAAATGTAAAACTAAACCCTAGGGAAATTTACTGTATCTATTTGAACCCAAAATATAAAGCCGTTTTTGAGAAAAATGGCTTTAAGGTATTTTATACTAAGAAAAATAAGAGGTATTTAGAGGGGACTATTTATACTATAAATTCCTAATAAAGGACTTGTCACTTCGAGCGTAGTCGAGAAGTGTTCCTTATTAGCATATTCTTGTTCTCGACTACGCTCGAACTGACATAAGGTTACTTCTCTAAAATATCTTTAATATTTGGACGGAAATATAAGTTGCTTTTCAAAATTTTACCATCTTCTCTAAAAATAGGTTGACCTTGTTCGTCCAACTTACTCATATTACTGCGTTGAATTTCGTCAAACACCTCTTCTATTTTATGTTGCAAACCATGTTTTAAAATAGTACCAAATAATATATATAGTTGGTCGCCCAAAGCATCTGCAATTTCAACTATATCACCATTTTTACAAGCGTCTAAATATTCTTCGTTTTCTTCTTTAATTAAATTATAACGCAATGTATAATCACGTTCATCAATTAATGTAGGTGCATCTGAATTTCCAATTTGAAAAGTTTCATGAAAATGATGCACATGCATAATTTTATTTAAAAGTGCTTTTCTATCTTCCATGACTATTTTTTTACTTTAGAATTTTTATACTCTTCGTTTAAAATATTGATAATATCTCTACTGATGTCTAGTTTTTTATTCTTAAACACTAAAAGCGGAAGTGTTTCAGAATACGACATCACATAATCAAATCTACCGTTATTGAATTTATCAACTACTTGTTGCAATTTTTCATTTAATTCAAAAACCTTATCCTGTTGATCGTACTGAATATTTTGTAATTGAAGTTGCTTATTTTTTATTTCTTGATCTTTACGTTTTAAACTCTCTTCCATTTTTGCTATCTCGCCTTGAGGGGCGATTCCAGCTTGAGCTGACTGTTGATAGGCATCATACTCCGTTTGAAAACTCATTGTTAGACTTTCTAGTTGACTCTCTATTGCTTGGACTTGTCCTTTCATTTTTTTAGAATAATCAGCTAAATATAAATATTGAGAATTTATTGAATCAATATTAACAAACGCAATTTTTGCGTCAGCTAAATCAGTAGGTCCTATTTCGTTAATTTTAGGTTTTGAACCCGTTGAATCCTTTATTTCTGATGAGTTTTCAATAACTAATCCTCCACTCTTTAAAGAATGAACTTGATAAAATAAAATAGCAACCGCAATTGCTAGTACGCCATTAATAATTAAAGAAATATTTTTCATACGTTATAATTGAGTTAATTAGGTAAATATAAATATTTAACATTGAAGAATACTGTTATAAATACACAAGAATATTAAAATTTATCAAAGATTATTGAACGATTTTTGAAATCGTATTCAAGATAATCTTAAAATCTACAAAAATCCCTTGCTGCTGTATGTATTTAATGTTTAAATCTAATTTAGCAGGCATAATTTCATCAATGTATGTCTTTTCGGGGTTACTCGATTTAGCCAACAAATCATTTTCGTTGATATATTCTAAGGAGGCAAAATCTGTAATTCCAGGCTTTACTGATAATACTTGCTGCTGTTCTTTGGTATATAAATCAACATATTTTCGTACCTCGGGACGTGGGCCAACTAAACTCATTGTTCCAAATAATACGTTAAATAATTGAGGTAATTCGTCTAATTTATATTTACGCAAATAATAACCGATAGTTGTTACACGAGGATCTCGCCCACCAACCGTTAATAAACCCTTTTTATCAGCATCTAAATGCATAGTTCTAAACTTAAATAATTTAAAATCCTTTCCATTCTTTCCTACTCTAATTTGAAAGTAAAATAAAGGGAATCCGCATGAAAAAATCATTATTAAACTAATGACAACGAAAAATGGAAGTAGGATTATAATTCCAATAAGTGAGGCAACTATGTCGAATAGGCGTTTTAGCAAAGCACTTTACTTACTGAATTAATTACGGAGTTAATAACAGTTTGAATTTGATCATCTGTTAAATTATAAAATACGGGTAATGAAATCTCTCTGCTAAAATTATCATAAGTTACTGGATAATTTTTTATATCATAACCCAAATTCTTATAAAATGTCATAGCTGGTACAGGAATGAAATGAACATTAACCGATACATCACAGTCAAAAATTTCTTTCATGATGGCGTCACGCTGTACTTCTGTAATTCCAAATATTCTTAAAGGATATAAGTGATAACAACCTAGTTTAGAATCGGTATGATAAACTGGAACTTGAAAACGATTATCTTTTGAAAAAGCCGCTTGATAGGTGTCAAAAATATGTTTGCGTTTAATTTGAGTATCATTATCATAGCGTTCTAACTCAACTAAACCAATAGCCGCCGACATATCTGTCATGTTACATTTATAGCCAGCTTCAACGATATCATATTTCCAATTGCCTTTTTGTGTTTTGGCTAAAGCATCTTTATTTTGCCCATGCAATGTGTACATGCACAAATAATTATATAACTCTGTATTATCAAAAGGTTTAGGAAAATTTAGAGCCACAGCGCCACCTTCAGCAGTGGTTAAATTCTTTACCGCATGAAAAGAAAACACTGATACATCGGCTAAAGCGCCACATTTTTTGCCTTTATAATTAGCACCAAAAGAATGGGCTGAATCTGACAACACCATAATTCTTCCAAGTAATTCTTGATTCTTAGACTTAGGCTTAAATTGATTTTTATGTTTAATCACTAAAGCATTAATCTCATCATAATCACATGGAAACCCAGCAAAATCAACCGGCATCACCACTTTTGTTTTTTCATTGATGGCTTTTTCGATATTAGCCACATTGATATTAAAATCGTTCGCGTTCACATCTACAAATACTGGTTTTGCACCACAATGTATTACCACATTAGCTGTTGCCGAATATGTATAAGCAGGTAAGATCACTTCGTCGCCCTCACCTACTCCAAACCAGCGCAACATAATTTCTAAACCAGCGGTAGCTGAATTCAAACAAAGCGTTGACTGATTGCCACAATAAGCCGTTAATTTTTTCTCAAAATCTTTAGTGCGAGGGCCAGTTGTAATCCAACCCGATTTTAAGGCTGCTGTTACTTCGGCTATAATTTTATCATCTATTCGTGGTGGAGAGTAAGGAATCATGATGTTTTATTTAATTTATGAAAATTATAGTGTGTTAAGATACAAAAGAAAAATGCAAAGAAAATAAATCCTGCTTGTGCCTGAAGCATAGACTCTACTAGAAAATTAAAAATAATTAAAATACTGAATAAGGATAAAATATAATTTTTCTTCAAAAAACCATAAATCAATGAACCGATAGTCATTAACAACAACAGAACAAAACCAATAATACCCGTACCAATAAAGGTTTGTAAAAACTGATTATGTGCATTTAATTTTTTCAGTAATGCTCCTTCTAAACCTTCTCGTTCATAGGCTTCAATTAATTTATCATTTGCGTCACCTACGCTTGTTCCGAATAGAATATTATTTTCAATGAGTTTAACAGATTCTTTCCAGATTAAAATACGCACTGCTGTACTTTCTACGTCTGTTTTATCAATATTTTGAGCGGATGTTGTTACTTTAAAGGCTTGTTTCATTCTTTCAAAAGGAGTAGGAAATACTTTATAAGCCACTCCTATTAAAACAATTAATCCTATCAACAAACCAATAATTATTTTTTGGTACCCATTATTATACAAAACAATACTAAGCGTTAATGGTAATAGCAAAAAAGCTGTTATTAAACCCATTTTTGAAGAACATAAAAAAATGGTAATCAAAAATATAACTGACATGAATCCAATTTTAACATTCAAATTAGTTAAATGTGAGAGCCATTTAGGATAAAACAATATAATGATTAATTGTGCGAAGACTAAATACATCGCAAAATAACTTGGATGCATGAAGTAACTGAACTCAGAATAAAAAAACGCATTAAAATCCTGAAAGAAATACAAAAAACAGGCTCTGAAAATATTAATAACTGAAACCAGCACACAACCCGACACAAAAGAGATGATAATTTTTTTAATTTGCATTTCATTGTAATTAGATGAGTAAATTAAAACAGGAAAAGCAAAAAAACTTAATTTAATTTCGATGGCATTTAAGGCATCCATTTTATTACTTGAGAAAAAGTAACTCAACAAATGAACAAAGAAAAATAAAAGTAAAACATAACTCCACTTATTATTGTTCATGCGCTGCATTCCTTTTCTCACAAAATCAAAAGCGAAAAAACAAACTGCCCAAATAATAATAAAAATAGCATAATTTATTCCAAAGGGTAATAAGAAAGAAATAAGTAGTGGCATATTATAACCAGCAGAACTATAGATATGTTTACATTTATTAAACAATGTTTATTTTTTAATAATGGCTAATATGTGGCTGCGAAGAAAAGGAATATTAAATAATTTATAAAACTTTTTAACTTTACGTCCAATAGGTGGCGCCAGAGTAATTTTTTTATAATAGATACTACTTGATTTAGCAAATAATAACTTCAACTCCTTAACATCAACTTTTCTAACATCTTTATTTTTAGGATTATTATAAATAAAATCATACCATAAAATTATACCGTTTGGTTTTAGTAAACTTAACATTTTTTCAGTCAACTTTTCTCTATCAACTTTATTGAGTATAGATGTGAACACCGTGGATTGAAAAACAATATCAAATTTTTGATTAATATCAATCTCTATGGCATTACCTTCAAAAATTGTATTGTTTGGATAATTAGATTTAATCGCTACTATTCTTTCAGGTAACAATTCATTAAAAAAAATGTTTTCGATTTTAAATCCTAGGTTTAAAAATATTTCAGCATTAGTTCCATTTCCTGCACCAATTTCCAATAGACTTAAATTTCCGAATTCTTTAAATTCCTTATTTAAGACCTTGCTAATATTTTCTTTTATTTCTTTTTGAACATGATCTACATAATACCCACCAGCATATAAATTGCTATTTACAGATCTTTTGCTATACTGATTTATAATTTGCTCGTCTAAACTCATTATAAATTGTGTAAAATTTCGTGAAAATTATTTGCAATAGTGTTTCTATTAAAATTGTGTTCAACATAAATCCTTCCTTTTTCTCCTAATTGCTTTCTTAATATAGAATTATTTGTTAGCAATTCCACATTCTTAACTAAATCTTCCAAATTTTCTGGTTCGGAGTAGATCGCACACTGACCTTGATTGACGAACAATTCACGCGCTTCGCCGTCAACTGCTAGTATCACAGGTTTTTCCATGGATAAATTTTCAAATATTTTTGAAGGAATAGCTCCTAAAAACAATTCTAATTTACGTAAAGGGATAATAGATACATCACTCGCCTGAACAATTTGAGGCATCTGCATTTTAGAAACCGCGTCAAAAAAGTAAACGTTAGTTAATTGCTTTTCTTTTTGAATAGACTGGAGTTTTTCTTTTTCTGGTCCACTGCCTAACAAAATGAATTTAATAGCCGAGTTCCCTTTTAGCTTTTCAGCAGCGGATAAAATAATTTCTAAGCCTTGCGCTAAACCAATAATACCAGCATATAAAAATAAAACATCATTTTCCTGAAAACCATTTTCTTTTCTCCAATTACCAGTTACAGTTGAAGGATTGTAATATGATATATCTACTCCATTTGGCAACCAATAGGTTTTTACTTCTGGGAAGCGTTGATTAATACTTTTACAAATACCTTGTGTTTGCCCAGTAACCAAAACAGATTTACGATATAATTTTGCCTCTAAATTATAAGCTAATTTCAACATCCATTTATTAGTAACAACTCCTAATTTTTCAGCGCTTTCTGGCCATAAATCAGATACATTGAAAATCAATTTGGCTTTCTTTTTTCGTTTTAAATATAAAGCAGAATAACCTAAAAATAATGGTGGCGATTCACACATAATAATATCTATATCTCCAATTTTACTATTACCAACTTTCGCTGAAGAATAAACAAAAGAAAAATAATTTAATAATCGCTGAATAATGGATTTACTTTTTGGTAGATATATAGAAGCTCTGTGAACCGGAATATCTTCAATTTCTTCGTATAAGTAATCTTTACCTTCATATCCATCATAAATTTTCATTTGAGGATAATTTGGCATAGCCGTTAAAACAGTAACATCAACTCCAATTCTTTTTAAACGAACAGCCAACTCAAACAAACGATTTTGCGGAGCGCCCACTTCGGGAGGGAAATATTGAGTTAGTATTAAAAGTTTCAAGGTTCTTGTTGTTTATTTATTTGTTCTGTCATGCTGAACTTGATTCAGCATCTCACAGACCCTGAAACAAGTTCAGGGTGACGCTTTATTTTTCCAATTCCTTTATTGCGGTTTTAAAATTAACAAACTCTATTTTTTTACTAGATAAATATTCTATCAACCACATATACCAATCTTTCCAAGTTTTGTGTGAATCAGAAAAATAACGATCATGAAAATCAATGCCTAAATAAGGTAATTTTAAATCAACTACTTTATCAATTATTTTTTTTGTTTCGTCGCAACTCTGAACAAAGTTTTTACTCTGCCATTTTTTAGGTCTTTCTATAACATAACCATCCATAATTTGGAAAGGAAATTCCCACATCGAACCAATTTTGTAAGGTACTTTAAAACTCATTTCGCTGCTATCAAAAGAATAACCAGCTTTAGCCATATTAGTAAAGGTTTGCTCATTTTTTCTGATGTAGTGCATGCGCGTACCAAAAGAAGTTTGCTTTGATATATCTTTGAATAAACAATATTCTGTATTAATTTTTTCAAAATCTTCGAACTCAATGCCATGCAAGCCAACATCGCAACCCATTTGTAACATTTTGTGAATCCAAAAAGTAGCTTGTTGTTTTGTGTATGACAACCCAATACCATTATTTACACCTATAAAATAAGTAGTTGGCACCTTATTTTTTGTATTGAATTCATGCAAAGCCTCAATATGTTGCCACTGATTTTTAAAAATATCTCCGTATCGATGGAACATTTCAGAAATCGAAATTTTACCAGAAAACAATTCAATGTAACTCCTTACAAAATGCTTGGGAACGATTAAATCTTTGAGAAAATGTTCTGTTAAAGTTAAATGGTCAATATCATGAGAAACAATTGCTTTCATTTAAATTTTATGAGCTTTAATTGCCAAATAATGAAGAAGATGGCGTTGATGAAAGAAATAATCTGTTACTTGATAATTTTTACTTAAAAAATATTCTTTATAAAAAGAAATCATTTCATCGTAAGAACAATGATTAACATCAAATGCATCTCCATAAAATTCTTTTCGCATTTTAAGATGTTCTTTAGAGAAAACTGTCTCATATTTTTTTCTCCATTTTTCTTCTGCATAGGGCATCACATTAAGGATAACAACAACGTCATCGTTAGCTACTCTAAATACATTTGGAAGTATATTAAAATGCTCGCAGTATCCATTTCCAAACATTCCCATGTGAGCATCTAAAACAATAACATCAAATTTTTTATCTGTAACTAAAATTTCCTGCATAGAATTAGTAATTTTAACTGTTGCATTAGGCAAATTTTTAGTTAAACTACTTTTAAATTTCTCATCAATTTCCCAAGCTTCAAAATACGAGGCATACTTATAATAAGCTGGAGCTTGATGTTCGCCAGTATTGGCAAAAGCCTCTAAAACAGTTTTATTTTGTATGTATTTTTTTTCAACTAACCAATCGGTTACCTTGTAAATTGGGTAGCCTTTAAACTTATGTTTTAGTTTACGTCTTATTTCTTTTAAACGCTCAATCATTGTTAAAATATATTTGGTTTTATAAATTTAAGAATTATTTCAATAATTCTATTTGCTTTATTAATTGTATAATAAGGCGTTAATACACCTCCAAAATCTCTAAAGTATTTTTCTACTTCAGGTAACATACTGCCCTCAAAATCAAAAACAGGCAATTTAATCTGTTTAGCATAATCTATTGAATTGTACATGCATAAAGGACCAGCGCCATGATGTTTATTTGCATTATCATAACCACCAAGCAAATAATAAGCTCGTTGATCATCATAAACACAAAAAGTGCAGGCAATTGGAATGTTGTTTTTAAAAGCTACAAAAGCAAAACTATTTGTATCATTTGCAAAATCAAATAAAATTTTATTTAGAAAATAGGCATTTAATTTTTTTTGTTTTCGGTTAAATGTTTTCAAAACTAAGTCTAACACTAACTGATAATTATCTGTTTTTTTTACAACTATTTCATCTTTTATAGCCTTTCTTATGCTCTTTTTTCGTTCAGAAGAAAAATTACTAAAAATTGCTTCAATATCAGAGGAAAGATTAATGTGATAAGTATAATTAGGTATAACTTTATAGTTTAACCAAAAAAAATCTTGAGTATCAATATAATTAGTAGGTAAGGAAAAAATCTTAATTGAAGCATTCTGTTTATTTATAAAATGAGCAATTTCATGATTTACTTTTTTATTAAACGAATAGGTTGATGTGATGCTTTGTGAAGGATTATTAAAATACAAACCGCATGATGGCGTAAAAGGAGGATTTGATAAAATAGTCATTCCTTTATTAGTTTGTTTATATAAAAAAAACGAACCGATAAACTCATTATTACTATTAAATAATCCATAAATTAAAATAGCATCTTGGTAAATACTTAACCAATTAACAGAGTTAAAAACTGAATACTGAAACAAATCAGACTGATAAGTTTGTAATTCATTTAACTGTATTTGTTTTATATTAATCATGCTTATTTTAAAATCGTGCGATACAAATCAATCATTTGATGTATATTATTAGTCCAGTTATATTTTTCGACCACTTTTGCTCGGGCTGCTTTACCCACTTTTTGTTTTAAATTTTCATCCAACAAGTATCTTTCCATTTCATAAGCAGTTTGTTCTACATTATCAATTTCAACCAAACTTCCAAAGGTACTATTTTCTATAATTTCTTTTAACCCACCTGTATTAGTTGCAATTACTGGCTTTTCGCAGGCCATCGCTTCAATAACAGATACACCAAAACTCTCGTAATCACTAATATTTGCTAATACGTCAAGCATATTAAAGTAATGTGAAACCTCCGAAAAAGCAATTCTACCAGTAAAAGTAACGTCTTCAGTTAATTTTAAATCAGACACCATTTTTTTTAGTTCTGCCTCCTGAGAACCAACGCCAATAATTAATAGTTTTAAAGATTTTGAAGGAAACTTTGATTTTAAAACTGCAAATGCTTTAATTAAAACATCAATATTATATAAATCTTCCAACGCCTTAATACAGCCAATCACAAAGGATTCATCAGAAAACAAACTCTTAACCTCTTTTTTTGAAAACTCCTCAATATTTACTCCAAAAGGAATAACATGAATATTTTTAGAAGTTACAGGTTTTAAGTAATCTTTAATTGTATGAGAAGTGGCGCAAATAGCATCTGCTTTATTTAAATTATATTTTAAAATAGATTTAAAGACGAAATTTTTTTGTGGAAACTTCATCACATCTGTTCCCCAAGCAGAAATTACAAAAGGATGAAAGCCACTCAAAGCACCTATTAAACCATAACTAGTAGCGTAATGAGCATGAACAACATCTGGCATAAACTTCGCTATTGATTTTTTAAGCAATGAAACATACTTTAAATACAACAACTTGCTTGAAATTTTATCTGAAGTTATTTCGCTAATAGGTTCGTATAAAACGGTTATGTTAGGTGTATTTTGATACCAAGCATATGATGCTTTATTAAAACTAAACAATCCAACCTCAATGCCATTAGATGCTAATCCTAGGGCCCACTTTTCAGTGTGCTCGGAATATGTATCGGATAGCAATAAAATGCGCATAAACGTAAAATTACTAAACAATATAAGATTTTAAAAAATAAAAAATGCCTTTATAAACACCTGGCTTTTGATAACAACAGTCTTAAAAAATGTATATTTGTACCTATGCGATTTTCTGTAATAATTCCCTCTTACAATCAAATTAAATTTATTGAAGCAACAATGAAAAGTATTGTTGCTATTAAACAATTGTGTAGAGAACATAATACAGAACTAGAGGTAATTGTAGTTGATAACTGTTCTATATCTGAAGTTAAAGCAGTATTTGAAAATTATAAAAACAGTATTGATATTTTAATAATAGAGCCAGATAAAGGGCAATATGATGCAATTAATAAAGGATTAAATTTCGTAACTGGAGAATATTGGACTTGGTTAAATACTGATGATTTAATTGACCCGAAAGGATTTTTAGAGATTTTAAATTATGTAAAAAAACATCAAGTTGATTATATTTATGGGGATATTGAAACTATTGATGAATATGGGAAATTAATAACGAAAGCATCAAGTGGAGAAATATCTTTAAATTCATTAACTTCAAAAAACGCTTCAATTTCACAACCTGGTTCATTTTTCAGAACAGAATTCACTAAAAAAATTGGTTTGCTAAGTAATTATCGATTTGCTTTTGATTATGAGTATATTCTAAGAATTTTAAAAAACAAGGGAAAAGTCGTAAAACTAGATACAATTGTTGCTCAATTTAGATATTATCAGGAATCCAAATCTGGAAGTCAGGATGCACGCTTTTTAATGGAACAATTAGAAATAGCAAAATTATATGGAAGCTCTGCAATTTCCAAATTAAGCTTGATGTTAAGATTAAGAATTTTGAAGCGAAAACTAATGAATTAAAAATTAAAAAACTTGATTTTTAGAATTCTATAAAAAAAACGTTCAATATTTCTGATTAGTACTTTTAATGCATTGCGTTTTAATACTATTTTATAAGAACCAGAAACTCCTTCTAAAATTGGTGTTTTATTAAATAATTGGCATTTATCAATGCAATTACTTAAAATTATTTTTTGATAGATAACCTTTTCAATAATTAAGCTTTCATTGTCGTTAACCTTTTTAAACTCTCCCTGTAAATAGTTGATATAAAATTGAGTAGTAAAATAAATAAAATAGGTTTGTGCAATTTTTGAGTTTTTATGCAAATCGACTACTAGTCCTTTACAATTAAAATTAGTAATCTTAAATGCATTTTTAACGATGTATCTTCCTGTAACTTTAATAAAGCTTTGGTATTCATTTTGTAATTTATGCACAGCAGCATCAATCATTTCAAATTCTTGATAACCTTTACCTTCATAATATTTATCTGATTTTTTAAACTTTAAAACACTAAATCGCTTGTTAGAGCATAATGATTTAATTAGCTCATCATTTTCTAAATCATACTCAGAATTTTCAAGAAAAAAAACATCATCATTTTTAAATTCACCTAAATAAAATTTAATAGCCATTATATATTCATTTAATCGCTCAACATGATTAACATGTTGGGTATAAATACTATTAGGTATAATTGTACCCGTTAATAAAATAGCTCTTTTATTCAGTTTGTTTGTGCTCATAATTTAGTAAATTTAGAAGATATTTCTGAATACTCTTTTTTTTGAAAAAAATTAAATTCGCATACCTATCTTCCGAAAACCCAAATAACAAAAAAGTTTGGAGTGGAACGCATTACAGTATATTAAAATCACTACAACAAATTGGTGATGTTACTATTTTGGGCCCATACGAACCAACATTACGCGTTTTAATTTCAAAGGTTTTAAATCAATTGTATTTAAGGTTATTTAAAAAACGCATTAGTTACAGGCATAGTGTTTTTATAAGTAAAGGATATGCCATTTTTTTTAATAAAAAATTACATCAAGCAAACTATGATTATATAGTTGCTCCAGCTGCCTCATGCGAAGTTGCTTTTATTAAAACTGATATTCCGATTATATATATAACCGATGGAACATTTGATAGCTGTTTAGGTTATCATAAAAGTTTATCAAACCTAACACAAAAATCAATAATTGAAGGCAATTTAATTGAACAGCTAGCCATTAATAAAAGTAAAACAGTAATTGTTTCATCGCAATGGGCTGCTAATTCTGTTATTAATCATTATAAAAAAAATGCTCATTCGGTTAAAGTTATTCCATATGGTGCAAATTTTGAAATTACGCCAACATTAAATGAATTACGATTTGAAACACCAAAAATATGGAAGCTATTTTTTGTAGGAGTATATTGGGAAAACAAAGGAGGAGATATTGCTTTTAACGCCTTTAAACAACTAATAGAAAAAGGATATGATGTAGAATTTACCATTTTAGGTTGTGTTCCTCCAAGTAATTACGTACATCCCAAAATGAAAGTAATTCCTTTTATTGATAAAAATAGTTCTGATGGCCAACAACAGATGAAAAGCATCTACAAAGAACAGCATATTTTGCTACTCCCTACCCGATTTGATTGCACACCAATTGTAATTAACGAAGCTAGTGCTTTTGGTATACCAAGCTTAATTGCAAACAGTGGAGGTGTTGGTGGACACTTAAAAGAAAATAAAAATGGTTTTTTAATTCCGTATGAAGATAAAGGAGAGCAATATGCCACAAAAATTGAAGAATTAATTAATAATCCTTCATTGTACTTAAGTTTAAGAACGCAAACTCGAGAATTGTACGAGGAAGAACTTAATTGGCATCATTGGACAAATGAGTTTAGGAAACTTTTAACTATTTAAATTTTCTAATTAAACACTTAGCTAAAAAAATACATTTATCTGAAAAAGATAAATTTAGGTATGTTGAAATTTCAGATTTAAAAAATTGAGAATAGGCATTTAATCCTAAATTGGTGTTTCCGCAAGAATCTAACCAAAATTTAAACATAAATCGTTTAAATGATTGATTAATAAAGCACTTGTGAATTGTGTTTTGAACTTGTAAATGCAATAAACACTTTTCTATATCCATTAAGGTGACTATTGATTCAATAAAATTATTATTTCCAATTAAATTTAAAATTTCAAATTGATGTGGCGATAAAGAAAAATTAAGTTGTTTTAAATACTGTTCTCTAATTAAACTGCTAATTTGCAATTGTGAATCTTTCTTTAAATTACTTATTTGAGAAGAGTGATTGCGATATTGCAAAAGCGGCTTGTTAATATTAAAATAATCACCTAAAGCATATAAATCTGTCCATAATTTATAATCTTCAGCATGAATAAAATTTTGATTATAGTAAATCGATTTCGCCTTAAAAATATTTCTCATCATCACAGTTGGATGACAAAAACAAGGTGCAAACAACAAAACAGCTTTCTGATAATCGCTATCATTTACATTTTTAATATACCTTAGTTTATTTTCTGTTAAAAGATAATAATCACTACCAATAATCATTGCACTAGGCTGATTCTCAAATAGTTTAACCTGTAAATTCAGTCGCTCCGGCATACAAACGTCATCAGCATCCATTCGTGCAATATATGCCCCTTTTGCAATATCTAGGCCCTTATTTAAGGAAAAAATCAGGCCTTTATTCCCATCGTTATCTATTAAAACAATGCGTTTATCTTGATATGATTGAATTATAGAAAGACTATTGTCGGAAGATCCATCATTAATAATAATAAACTCAAAATCTGAAAAGGTTTGATTTAAAACACTGTCAATAGCTTCACGCAAATAAGTCTCTCCGTTGTAAACTGACATTACAACAGATACTAACGGTGATATTTGACTTAAACTATTTTCCATGACGTTGGAATTAAATCTTTTGTATTTAATGATTTATCAGCATACCAATTAGCTGGAGCAACAACTATTTTATTTGTATTTTGATTTAACCAAGCTGCCCACCAGCTAAAGCTACTATTAGCAATAACATTGTGCTTGCATTGGCTCATCAAATACATATCTAAATGAAAGTTTTGCTGTTGATTCGCATCCACATAATGAACAACCTCTTTTAATTTTAGATTCGTTTTACACCATTCCAAATCATCAGAAAATATAAACACTTCAGTATTTTTATAAACTTCTTTTATCAAATTCAACGCATTCTTATAATAATCTATACCTAAATTACCATGTTGCTGTTGAGCATTTTTATTAGAGATATAGTCGCCTCTTCTAATATGCAAAGAAACAGATTCAACTACACTAATTTTATTAAACCAGTTTTGATTTTCAGCATTTAAACTTTCTTTTGGAGTAAACTCCTTAAATAGTAACGATTCAATTGGTTTAAAATAACGCGCACTTTGCCAAAAGCCATCCAAATAAGTATTCTTAGGATAATTTAAAAACTCTCTTTGGTATTGAATACCGCTTTCGGCTGCATACAAATTATTAAATAAATTAGGCAAATGACGTTGTAAAGCTCTGCTATATTTATTTGAACCCTCGATATTAAATTTCTTAATGTCCTCAGAAGTAGCAATTTTTAAATCCAAATTAAAAACAGACAACTCTAATTCACGTTTAGTATAAGCTCCCTTAGGATTCTTATTCAAATGAGAAGTATCAACCAACAAATCAGTTTTGTGCAAATGAGCTAAATACCTCCCAGCCGCATACTGAAATAGTTGATTTCCTAGACCGCCTATAAGCTTTACAATAATCATATAAACTGCTCAAATTTAAATATATAATTATTGTAACGGCTTTCAAACAAGCGTTTTTTAAATGTCTTCCATCCTCTGTTTTTATGTAAACCATCTATCACTGTCATATAAAATGTTTTATTCTCATTTGCATCAGGAACAATAGATTCTAATTCTGAATAAGATTGAACATTGTATTTATAAAACAGGTAATCAAAAAATGAAGCAAATCCAGATTTATTATGAGTATGTTTTTTTATTTTATTAAACAACAATACATGCTCTCTAATTTGTAAATTACTATCGTCAATTACATAACCCGATACCTGTCCAACTGTATCATGAGCCGTTGATATTAATGATTTATCTAAATGAACTACTTTGTGACTGGAAAATAAATATTGCATATAAAAATCAATATCTACTAACCATTTAAAATTTTTATCATAGCTAAATGCTTTATTATTAACGCAAAGCGTGGCAGATGGTGCACCAATCATATTTTTAAAAAACAAAAACTCAGGCTTTGTTTTTAATAGATACAATTGTTTCTCTGAGATTTTATGAATACGATGAGTATTATTTTTCACATCCCAAACATCAGTTTGACAAAATAAAAAAGAAGCTTTCTGTTTTTCTATTTCTTCTACCATCAATCTTAAACTATCAGTTTGAGTAAAAAAATCATCATGATGAATGATTTTAATGTATTTTCCTTCAGCTTTCTTTATGGCAGAATTCCAGTTCTCAGGCATACCTAGTGCTGGAACATTTCTTGTATAAAGATATAAATTATCTTTTAATATCGTTTTTAAAAATTGTTCAATCGTATCGTCTGGTGTATCATCCGATATAATTAATTCAAAATCTTTAAAATCTTGGACTAATATAGATTCTAAACACTTTTGCAAGTATTCAGTTTGTTTATAGGTTGGTATGCATATAGAAACTAAAGGATTCATTTATTATTTAATCGCCCTAATTAAGCCGCGTCTAAAAAATGGTTTTTCAAAATTAGAATCAAAATAAAATAACATATAACCATTTGAGTTTTCGATGGTGAAATTTTTATCCAATAATAATTTGCTAAAATCACGATTGTCAAGTGTTTTATGATACGTACAAATTGCTAATTGCTTAACTTTATTAGTAACCACATATTCAGCGCCCTTTAACAACTCCTCCTCTGCTCCATCTACATCAATTTTCAAAAAATCAATATCTATATTTGAAAAATATGAATCTAAAGTCATATTTTTTTCATCATTTTTATTAGAAATAAATTTATTAATGATGATTATTTTATCTTTCCAAGGTTTAAAGGTCTCTTTTAATGCCTCAATCCATTCATTATCTGTTTCAATCAAATAAATATGTTTAATGTTTTCAATTTCATTAATAGCAAATATTCCTTCAGCTGCTCCAACGTCAACCACAATGCCATTACTTTTAATTTGATAGTTTGGGGTTAAATAACAATGCGGCGATAACGAATCTTGCTCGGCTAATAAAAAACGATACGCGTCAATAATATGTTCATTTGTCCAGCTTTTTTTAAAGTATAATTTTTTACCATTATGTATTACATAAGGCAATTGATTAGCGTCATCTTTAAAAACTGTTATTGTTTTAGTTTTATATGTATTAAAAAAATTATAAGGAAAAACAGATAAATCATTGTTTTTTAAATACGATAACGCTTCTATAATTTCAGAATCAGAAGTTGGATTTTGTTTATAGTAATTCAGAATTTCTGATTTAACTACGTTTTGTTGTTTTGCTTTTTTTGCATTAATTATTTTCCATCTTAATGATTCAGGAACTAATGTGCGATATATGTTTTTTATGATACTCATACAGATTTATTTACTCGACCAATAAGAGGAAGTTTGTTTAGCGTTATTTTTATAATATAATTCTTCTTCCGAAATATGATTAGAATCGTCGTACCAAGGTAAATGTTGTGCAGTTAATTTACCGGCAACTCTTATAGCACTGCATTCCTCGGCATTACCAAAAGCTAATGGCTTATACAATGCCAAAGTTGTATCTACTAAAGCATCATATACGTTTTCATTTAAAGTATTTTTCCAATTAATATGTTCCCATTTCAAAACCTCATTTTTTAATTTATAGCAATCTGGCAAATCATCTATTTTTAAAGCAACACCAGCTTTTTCTTTTAAACTATATTTATTTAATTGAATATATAATTGATATACAAAATCTTTTGGGCAATCATGTTGCAATAAAATATCAGGATCAGAATACACGTAATGTTTATTTTTAAATTGTTCAAACACGTTTGTTTCCCATAAAGCTCTATATCCAACATTTTGGTTTAATAAGATAACTTTAGCATCAACTATTTTATAATATTCTAATAAAGGTGGGTATGTACTATCGTTATCCAAAATATAAATATGTTTATATCCAAATGATTGCAATTGATCAATCATTAATTTTAAAAAAGTATAACGGTTTCTATTATTAATAATGATAGGAACATCAAAACAGTTTTCAGAAGTGATTATATCTTTTGGTGAAAATGCTCTTTTAATTAATCTAGATAATTTACAAGATGACTTAATCAGTTGTTTTTTAACAACAAATAAATATTCTTTTATCGCATTATCCTTAGCCATTAAAATTGTTGCTTACCTCTAATTTTTTGAAGAGAATTTATTACTGACGCAAATTTGCTTCTAGAAAAAGCGTTATGTGTTTTTAAACTAATGTAAACCAATTCTGAAATATTTAATTTCCACGCTAATTCACGTTCCCGTGTTTGAAGTTCTATTTTACTTGTATCATTACTAATACCATTACCATCAAATTCTGTAATAAATTCATTTATGTATTCGCTAGTAATATTAGGTTTTAATAAACAGCGAATAAAAAACTCATAATCGCCACATATTTTAAAGGCAGTATTATACAATCCATGTTGTTTAAATAAATTTGATTTAATAAAAACAGATGGATGCCAAAATGTGCTATTTAGCATAAAATCCACATCAATTATTTTTGGAGCAATATGATTTTGTTTTACTGAATTCTTTTCCAAAATTAAATTACCATAATAAAACGATTTATTTCCTACTAAAAAATTGCTTACTTTTTTAAAAACTAGATTATTAACTAAAATATCACCGCTATTTAAAAACAAAAAATAATCACCTTTAGCTTTTAATATTCCTTTATTTTGAGCATCATAAATACCATTATCTTTTTCGCTTACCCATTCGTTAATTCGTGGAGTTTGCTTAATGATATCTACACTTTTATCCGTTGAATTTCCATCTATTACAATAAATTCAAAATCCTGAAAAGACTGAGCAACAACACTATTAATAGTTTTATTTAAACCAATAGCATTGTTGTAATTAATAGTTATGATGGATATTAAAGGCATATTTAAAAAGCGTTCATAACATCAACCACTTTTTGTACAGATTCCTTTGTATGAAAATAAGAAATTGGTAAACTTAAGGTTGTTTCGTGAATTTGTTGTGCTATAGGCGTTGACTGTTTATCTAGAATACCAAGCATTGCTTTTTGTTTATTTGGAGCAACTGGATAGTGTATTTCTGTTTTAATGTCATTTTTTAATAAGTAGTCTTTTAAAGCATCTCTCTTTTGATGGCGAATATTAAAAATATGATACACATCATAATAATCAGGATGAACTTGAGGTTTAATAAAATCTGATTTTAATCCGTTTAAATAAATTGAAGCTAACTCACGCTTATGAAGTGTTATTTTTTCCATGTACTTTAATTTCACTAATAACAAAGCAGCTTGTAGCTCATCTAATCTTGAATTAACTCCAACAACCTCATTATAATATTTAACTTCAGAACCATAATTTCTTAACACTCTAATTTTATTTGATAAATCCTCGTTATCAGTTGTTACAGCCCCTGCGTCACCTAAAGCGCCCAAATTTTTTGTTGGGTAAAAACTGTGGGCCGCATAATCACCAAAACTACCCGACAATTTTCCTTTGTATTTTGCGCCATGCGATTGAGCGCAATCTTCAATAACTTTTAAATTATGTTTTTTAGCTATTACTAAAATTGGATCCATGTCACAAACTTTACCATATAAATGTACAACCATAATAGCTTTAGTTTTTGGCGTTATTGCTTGCTCTAACAAAGCTGGGTCGATATTATAAGTGTAAATATTTGGTTCAACTAATATGGGCTGTAACCCATTATCTACTATAGATAAAATGGTGGCAATGTATGTATTTGAAGGAACTAAAACTTCACTACCTTTTTCAAATCCAAAAGCACGTAATGATAAATTTAAAGCGTCTAATCCATTTGCAACACCTATACAATGATTTGTACTGCAATATTGAGCAAACTGTTTTTCAAATTCCTTGACTTTATTTCCAAGAACATACCAGCCACTTTCTAAAACTTCATTAAAAGCGGTTTTATATTCTTCAAATAATGATTTATTTAAATTATTAAGATTTTCGTATTCTATCATAACACATTTTTAAAATTTTATATAATGATGATGCTTAATTCTGTAAGTTAATTTTTTTCCAAATATATTTTTTAAATCTTGTCTAATATCATAAAAATACAATCTTAACAAAGATAAAAAATTTAAGGGTTTAACAGGTGAGTTTTCTATTGCTCCATTGGCATTAAAAGTATTTCTAGTATTACCATGTATTATAGCTGATATTCTGAACAGATCAGTTATATATGGTTTATAAAAAAAATTCAATGCACTTTTATTCATTTCATATGTTTCTCCAGTAAGTGATGTGATATAATCTTTATAAATTTTCAGTCCATGGAAATGAAAAAACACCGCTTCAAACTCATTTCCTGTTGCTTTTTCTTTTCCAATAACTTTACCCTCTTCTCTTCTAAAATCATATTGTTGCATATTCCAAGGAGCTAACCCTCCTCCTAAATGTTGTAAAACATGAACATTATTAAAACGAGTAGTCCAATCATCTAAATATTTTTGGTCTCCAAATTTACCATCTTCGGCTCTTGCGTAGCACCAGGCAATACAAGATTCTCTCCAATAAGTAAGCGCTTTTATTCCATCAGTATCATTTTTAAAACCAACAAATTGAACACAATAGGTGCCACTAATTTTACTTTGGTCGTATTCTGGTGTGTATCGATGCTCAGTAATTAAAACTGAATTACTTCCCCATTCATCAAATAAAGATTGAGGATTTGAATAAAAACACATATCAGCATCGATATAAACACAATGATTTAATTGATAGGTATTAATAGCATATAAAATGGTTGACGCAGTGCATGTCCAACAATATTCACCAGCCGAACGGGATGATTTAATAGAAAGCAATTTTTCGTCTTCAAATTCTGCTAACGAAATTGGCGTTAAATTTGATTGTGGGTATTTTTTTAAATAATCATAAGTAATATCATCAAATGCCACAACGTATAAATGAAATTCAGGGCAATGTTTTTGTAGCGAGTCATATACCACAAGTCCACGAGACAAGTAGTTAGAATTAAAAAGCGTTACAAAATTAAGTGGCATTCTTTAAATTTTAGAACAATTTTTCTTTAATACGTTTAATTATTGAACTTTTTTTTGGTTGAATATTAAGTTCAATTAATACATTATTTTTGATCTGATTTAATAAATCTTCGCCAATTTGTCCTTCCAATTTATTACATATATCTAATACAAAACCATATTGCCTTTTAATTAGGCAAAAAACAACAGCAACTAGTAATTCTCTTTTATTCAAGTTTAGGCATGTATTTATATAAGTAAATTCAGCCCAACAAGAGCTCTCTCTAAGATTAATGGAGTTTGTGTTTAAATTATATTTATTAATAGATTCCTTACTTATTCTTTGAGTACCTTTTACCTGGCAATCCGACATCCAAAACGGTAGCGTTTCCATATAAATTAGCATTTCTGGTATTTTATCTTCACCCTCATATGCGTCAATAAAACCAGGTTCAAATTCTGCAATAATTGTTTTTTTCTGAATAGATAATGGAAGATTTTTAAATAATCGCAAATCTATACCTTGAGAGTCTGTTTTAAACCAATCTACATAGGTTATCTCCTTTTCAGTAATAACTTTGATTAATGATTTATTATCTAAATCAATTTCTCTCTCTATTTCAAATAATTTATTGAACCACCAATTTGACAATTCATTTTCTACAGGCTTTAAAACACTTGAGCAATAAGGTGATTTAGTTAAATAGAATTTTGTTTTCTCATCTTCCTTATCTGAAACAATTGCATTTATTAAATGAAGTTTTTTAAATTTTGAATTAGTAGTATCTGTACTAAAATCTCTGCTATCAGCATCAAAAGCAATACAATTTGAGTATTTAGCAATTTCTTTCCATTCAGTGTGTAGCTCTCCAGATGCACCAATATCAATAAGAACAAGTGGCTGTTCTATAAAAATATTTAATTCTAATATTTGATTAATTATGTTATTCATTGCTGTTTTATTTTAAAAAGTATTGCTTTAAAGTAAGCTGTTTTATTTGATATTTCAATACTTGTCTTACCATAGGGGTAATATTGATGAACAATTGTATAGTGTACCGATAAAAAATTAACTAAATTATTTTCATTTAAAATCCAACAAGGATATGAAGCATCATAAATTGTTGGAGGTACAATCTGTAATGTTAATATGTCAATTTCATGATTGCAAAATATAGTTTTATCAATTAGTATATATTCTAATTTTAAAGCTATAACCTTTTTAAGAAGATCGTAAGGTTTTTCAAAATAAGAGATAACACTAGAGAGAAGAATAATATTTATTGATTTGTTTTCTTTTAAACAATCTTCAATTGTATAATGAAACCTTAAATTATCATTTTCAAGATTAGATTTACCGAAATCGACATAGTGTTTTTGTTCAACTATATTCCAAGATATTTTTTTGAATTTATCAAACTTTGATTTATATTGAAAATATAAACTTCCTAATGCGCCTCCAAAATCTAAAATATTCAATTCTTGTTTTTCTTTTGATAATATTTCCAAAATATTTAAGAAATCCTGATCAAATTCTTCTTCATAAAATAAAACACTATCTCTTTCAAATAAGGCTAATCCATTTTTAACATCTAAACTTGCTTGCTTTACTTTATCAAAGATTAATGCATCATCATAACCTTTACACAAAGAATTTACCTCATTCCATGAACTGTAATTCCCAAACCATCCATATTTACTATTAGGAATATTGTTCATAGATTTTATTCGTTGAACAATTTTATAAATACTATATTTTATCTTATTTAACAATTATAAAAGAGTATGTAAATTTTTAAAATAACCTTGTGGGGATAAATAGTCTTCGTATATTTTTCTATTTTCTATTTGCATTTTTTTAAAATCTTCATCTGATATAAACTTATGAAAATTTACAATATGTTGCTCAATATTTTTAATATCTTTTTCTTCAATCCATATTGTATGTTTTTTCCAATTAATAAGATTTTCAAATGGCAATACACTATCTGTATTTATAAATACTGGAATTCTACCACAACTCATTACTTCATATAACCTGTACGAAAAATTGCCTGCACCTCTTGTAACTAATGCATAAGGTGAATTAAACATATTAATAATATATTCATTCCTAACTTTCAATTTATCCTCAATTCCTTGTGCCCAAAAACCGTTTCTAATTATAAAATCAGTATCAATAAATTCACTATCCAATAATGTTCTAATTGCTTTTCCTCTTATAGTGCTTCCATATTCAATATTTTCCTTTTTAATGCGCACCAACAAAGATTTTATTTTACTTACAATACTTTTTTGAGGTTGTTTTAAATAATCTACATAACCACAATAAGATATTTTTGCTTTTACATTCTTTGGCAATATATTATGATTTGAATTAAAATTTCTCATAAAATCCACACTCCATCCAGGAAAAGCAAATTCATTAGATCGTTGTTTAGATTTGAAAAATGAAGTACGAAACACAATTATATTATCTATTAAAATATCTCTAGTTTCATCTGAGTTAAAAAATACAATTAATTTTTTATTATTATTCTTCGCTTCTAATGCAACGGTTTTCGAAATCTTCATTTTTTCATTATCAAATGAAAAATCAAAAGGTAGCAATACGTAATCGCAACGATCAATTCTATCTGTTACTTCGAATATATCTTTTCCATTTTCAATATAATCGTCAAATCGGCCGTAATCAGGGTCGTTTTTTGTCAAAGGAATATCTCCCCAAAAAGGATATAACATAATAACATAATTACTGTCTGCTGGTAACCAATTTTTATTAGAGAATATTTTTAGTTTTATATTCAAGTTATTCTATTTCACTGAATTATTTTGTTAGTAATATATTTTTAAAACTAAAATATAAAGTATCATGATGTCGTTTTAGACGTTCTTTTGAATAAAATCCATCATTTGATTTGTATAATTTATATAATTATAATCTCTTAAAGTCCTTTTTTGAGAGTTAATCCCTATTTCTAAAGCCAAATCAGGATTTTTTAAGTAATAGTTTAATTTTTCTAAAGCTTCTTCTAAATTATTATAGACAATTATTTCCTTATCCTCAATAAATAGCTCATTAATGTTATTACCAAAATCGTTTAATAGAGCTGTTCCTACCCCTGTTGCCTCAAACATTCTCATGTTGCCGACATCTCCATTTAATAAAGCTTCATGAATGTTAAAGGTTATTAAGGATTTTTTTAAAGTTTCATACATTTCAATTCCCCATATTTCTCCAAAATGCTTTTTTCTAATTAAGGAAAATTTATCTTTTTTAAATAATTGTTTAAATATATTTCCTGAAAGATTAGGCAATCCATATCCAAAAATATTAATATCTGTATTCTTAGCTAAATAATTTAGTGCTTCCCAACGATTTTTATGTATATCTGAAATACCCCCTAAAAATGAAAATTGAATTGATTTTTGATTTGATTTTAACTTATCTAAAACTCTGCAATCAAATGCCGGTAACATATATTCTGAAACTAAACCCATGTTTTTAAATTTAGTTTGATAATACTTTGTTGATGTAAATATTATATCAATATATTTTAAATTTGGCAAATCTTTGAACGGAAAAGAAATCCATGCAAATATTTTTTTTACATTTTTTTTAATTTCAATAAAAAAATAATTTGAATGTGAATTAATACTTTCTGTATAAAAAAAATCCACTTTATACTTTTTTATTTGTTCAATGGCAATTACTTCTAACCAATTTATATCTGTATAAACTACATTATTTTCAGAAGCCCATTTTTTTTGTAAAATTTCGAAGTTTTGAATAATTATAAATGAATCATTTCCATATTTTAATGAATAATAATGTATTGCTCCAGTATCAGCATATAACTCACTTAAAATTAATTTCAAACTTTGTTCGTAATTTAATTTTGTAAAATTATCGTATTTTAAACATAGTGCATTTATAAATGGTGGGTAATATGTTGTTAAATAGCAAATTTTCATTTTCAATATATACCTATAATTTTGACATTGAATTTTGCTTTAATTTATTAATTGCAGGATTTCCATAAACCAAACTGTTTCCTGGCGCTGACTTTGTAACAACTGCGGAGGTTGCAACAGTAGTAAAATCACCTAGTGATACGCCTTTCAGAATAACACTTCTTTTCCCTAACCAACAATCATCGCCGATAGATACAGGTTTTGTTTCAGGTTTTTCAATTTCTGAACCAATGCTTGGAAAATTATCTTCAGTTAATCTTCTTCTTAAATCAATTGAATAATTGCAATGAGTATTTGTATCGAATATCATACAGTCGTAGGAAATCATATTATATTTTCCTATTGATAATTTCTCGTCGCATCTGATTTCTGTGCCATACATAATTCCTGTATAAGAACCGATTGAACAATGTCCTCCAAAACGTACGCAAAATTCGGATTGAATAATGCAATTATTGGCTATTTCAATTGTACCATTTTCAATTGAAACACTGTTTGTTAAGGTGTTTTTTACCCCAATTAATTGAGTTTTATTTCCTATTATGAAAGTTCCTTTTTGAATTTTTATATTGTAATTATCAATAATAACATCATCTCCAATAATTAGCTTCGAATCATTTCCGATTGAAATAATACTGTTTGTAATTTTCGAACTTTTCGGGACCAGTAGTTCTGAATTTATTGCAACTGAAATTTTATTACAACTAGGTTGTTTACTTTTAAAAATATTTTTTAGAAAAGTAAAAATCATAGATTTAACCATTTATTTTCTATTAAAACACTCTTATGAGATGAAGGATTAATTTTACCTGTACCATAAAAATCACCGGCTACTATATTAATAAATGTAGCCTCTTGAACCCAATCTTGAATAATGTTGTTCATGCTAATAGAGGCATTAATGAAATAATTACCTTCCATTAATGGTAATTTATTTATTTCACATAAAATTTCTCCACTCCCCTTTAAATTATTATAAATTACACCAGTATTTTCGCTATTCAAAACAGTGTATAAGATACCATCTTCTCCATAAAATGCTAAAGCCAAACTGACATTATTTCCAATTAAAGATTCTATACAATTATATATTATTTTAATAACGACCTTTTGACCTGTGATTAATTCTTCTATTTGCTGATTATCAGAATTAAGAAAAATAATATCATTTATCTTTATTTTCCCCTCTCCTTCTCTATCATATCTTTTCTCTATTTTTGTTCTTGCTGTTTGGTTTGCTAATAACATATAATGCTTTACAGCTTCATCAGCGCTACTTATATTAAGAGATACTTGGCCTTTATGCATTACCAATCCTTTATTACATAAAGCTTGTAAAGTATTCATTTGGTGACTTACGAATAAAATTGTGCGACCATCTGACTTACTAACATCATTCATTTTTCCTAGACATTTTTTTTGAAATGCTGAGTCGCCAACAGCCAAAACTTCATCAACAATTAAAACATCCGAATCTAAATGAGCTGCCACTGCAAAAGCCAGTCGAACGTACATTCCACTACTATAGCGTTTAACTGGAGTATCTAGAAATTTTTCCACCTCTGCAAAAGCAACAATTTCGTCAAACTTTCTATCGATTTCATGTTTACTCATTCCTAGAATAGAACCATTGAGATAAATATTTTCTCTGCCTGATAAATCACCATGAAAACCTGTACCAACTTCTAAAAGTGATGCAACACGTCCAGTAATTTCTATTCTGCCTTTTGTTGGAGGGGTAATACGAGATAATATTTTTAACAGAGTAGATTTTCCTGCTCCATTCCTTCCAATGATCCCTACTCTATCGCCTTGTTGTATTTCAAAAGACACATCATTCAATGCCCAGAATTCTTCGGTTTCTTTTTTCTGAGTAATGTTCTTTAGGTTTTTAAAGCCATTCCATAAATTACCATAGAGCGTGTCACTTTTTGGCGCAGCACTTTTGTTAATCAAATACTGTTTGCTTAAACCTTCAACTTTTATGATTGGCTCTTTATTCATTAAATATAATCAACAAAACTACGTTCAAACTTATAAAAATACTTTATCCCAATAAATAAAAACAAAAACGAAACAGTTAACGATAATAAAAAATAACTCATGTTATAAATTGATTCTCCACCAAATAAAGCATATTTAAATCCATCAATGGCACCAACCATAGGATTTAAACAAAACAACCAATGCAACCAATCTGGTATTCTTTCTAAATAATAACTTGTTGAGAGTATAACAGGTGTGGCATACATCCCAAATTGCAATATTACTGGAACAATAAACTTTACATCCCTGTATTTTACATTAATGGTTGCAAAATATAAACCAAGTCCGAAACCGTTAATTACAGTTAATATAACAAATAAGGGCGCTAAAATTATATGCCAATAAATATGCTGACCTGAGATAATAAAAAGCACAATTAATATTACTAAAGAAATCAAAAAATCAACCAAACAAACCAAAATTGTACTTAATGGTATGATAATTTTAGGGAAATATACTTTTGAAAACAAATTAGAATTTCCAATGATAGAATTACTGACATCGTTAAATACATTTGAAAACAATTGCCAAAGCAACATAGCAGATGCTACATAAACAAAACTAGCTGCCGTATTTCCTGAATTGGTTATTTTAGTTGATATATAGCCAAATACTAAAATGCTAATTAAGGGTTTTACTAAAGCCCACATAACACCAGCAAAAGCTTGTTTATAACGCACTAAGAAATCACGTTTAGCTAAATTATTAAGCAAACTTCTATATTTAAGTACATCTTTTAATGAAAAAAATGAACTCAAATTTGAATCAATAATTATTTTATCCTTGTTTTGCAATACTTAGTAAAAGTAAAAATCTATTTATGAATATGATTTATAAAGCCTTAAAGATATTGACTTTATTTGTTTAATAACCATGATAAAATTAAATAATTTACTATTTTTAGATACACAAAATAAAAAATAGAAATCATGGATTTAAAAACCACTTTAACAAACATCAGTGAAAAATGGAAATACAAATTGGACGAAACATCTCCTGGCATATTTAGAATGGATGTAGCCATGAAACAAAAAGATGGTTCTTTGAGGTATCAATACGTGTATGGTTGGGTTATTAAAGAACGATACCAAGGAAAGGATGCATTTTATTTTAACAGTCGATGCGGCGTTTATACACCAAACATTAATCTTTACCAGATGTTAAAAGAAAGTAGTTATTGCACATATTGCTCTGTTGTTATAACAAGTGATAAAAAAATAGATGGAACACCCTGCGAATCAATAGTTGTTCATGGCATCCAACCTATTGAATTAACAAATGAAGCAATTATAAATGAAGTAATTTGGGATATTGCCACAAATGCCGATATCATTGAGAAAAATTACTTTGGAGGCGATAATAACTAAACAATAAAAGCACATAACTGTGCTTTTATTGTTATTGCGGAGAAGGTGGGATTCGAACCCACGATACAGTTTCCCGTATACAAACTTTCCAGGCTTGCTCGTTCGACCACTCTGACACCTCTCCTAGTTTTATAGGGCAAATGTAAGGTCTCTAATTCAATAAACAAAACTAAAAATCCTTATAAATCAAATACTTTGAGCGAATCTTTTTAAATGTTTCTATAGCGGGCTGCCAAGAAGCTTTTATATCTCTTTCTGAAATCACACCTTTAATTTGCGTCTGCAATTCATCATTTCCTGCATGGTAATTAAAATTTTTATCAAAATAAACTTTTTGTTTATCTGGTGTTTGGTTGTAAAACAACGCTACCCAACTTACATCTATGGACTTACGTTGCAAATGCTGATTAAATAAGGGCCTTAAATCAACACCATAGCATAGTGTATCCTGATACTTAGGCTTTTTAGAAATAATAGTTGAAATTGGCTTAAAATTATATCTAAAAGTAGCCGAAGTTGGGCTCCCTAAAACTTGAAAAGGATGATCTGTTCCTCTTCCTAAGCTCACAATTGTCCCTTCAAATAACCCTAAACTAGGATACAATAATACCGCTGTATCATTTGGTAAATTTGGAGATGGTTTAACCGGCAATCCTGAAACAAATTTTGTTCGGTCATAATTTTTAAGAGGAATAACAGTCAGCTTACACTTTAATTTAGTATTCATCCATCCCTCACCGTTCACCATTTTCGCATATTCGCCACATGTCATACCATAAACTATAGGTATATTATGTAATCCTAAAAATGATTTGTACTTATCCATCATTACAGGGCCATCAATATAAAATCCATTAGGATTTGGCCTATCTAAAATGATTAATTCTTTATTATTTTCTGCACACGCTTCCATTACATAAGTCATAGTAGAAATGTAAGTATAAAACCTAACTCCTACATCTTGTATATCATAAACAACAATGTCTACTCCTTTCAAATCTTCTTTAGTAGGTTTTTTATGAGAACCATATAACGACACAACTGCAATTTTGGTTAAAGCATCTTTTCCGCTCTTTACCTTTTCGCCAGCGTCAGCAGTTCCTCTAAAACCATGCTCGGGGCCAAATATTTTTACGATTTTTACTTTATGTTTTAATAAGGTATCAACTAAGTGTTTATTTCCAATAATTCCAGAAGCATTAGTAACAATAGCTACTTTTTTATTTTTTAATTTTGGTAAGTACTCATCAATCTGCTGTGCACCAGTTGTTATTGTTTGGTATGCTTGAATACCAACTTGAGGAAACAAAAACAATGAATAAAAAAACAATGCAACTGTATATATATATAATTTCATATAATAACTCGAATTTACATCGTAAATATAATAAATACATCATGCAATGGCTTGATTTCAATACATAAAAAACACTAAATCATAAAATTCATTATATTTACAGTTAATGAATTTTTCACGTTATATCGCGTCTCGTATCCTTAACAAAGGTCAGAAAAAAGACAAAATTTCTAGTCCTATCGTTAAAATAGGTATTACTGGAATTGCCTTGGGAGTTGCTGTTATGATTATTACTATGTCGGTAGTGACTGGTTTTCAAAAACAAATCATCGAAAAAATCACCACCTTTACGTCTCATCTTCAAATAAATGACTATGACCCAAATCAATCCTTTGAGCCGAACCCTATTACATTTGATGATAATCTTTTAAAAAACATAAAATCAGCTAATAATGTAAAACACATTCAAGCTTTTGCTACAAAAAATGGAATTTTAAAAACAAAAACAGAAAATGAAGGTATTGTTTTAAAGGGTGTTTCTGATGATTATGATTGGAGTTATCTAAAACCTTATGTCATTGACGGTAATGTATTATCTATTCATAATGATTCTATCAGCAAACATATTTTCATTTCACAAACACTAGCTGATAAACTACACTTAAAAATAAATCAAAAATTATTGGTTTATTTTATGACTCAGAAAAAATTAGAAGACACGACTTTTAATGGTAAGAATTATATCGACTACGAGCCGCGCGTAAAAGATTTTTACGTGAAAGGCATTTTTAACACAGGCTTTTCAGACTTTGATAAGAACTTAGTTTTTGTAGATTTAAAACAAATTCAGAAATTAAATTATTGGAAAGATAATGAAGTAGCTGGATATGAAGTGTACTTGAATGATTTTAATTTATTAGAACCTTCCTTAGAAAATTTAAATGACATCATTGGATATAACTACACGATAGCGTCAGTAAAACAATTACAAAGTTCTATTTTTAGCTGGCTAGACATGATTGATGTAAATGCCATTATTATTATAACATTAATGGTGGTGGTTGCAGCCATAAATATGATTTCTGCCTTACTCATTCTTATCTTAGAGCGAACAAATTTAGTCGGAATTTTAAAGGCTTTAGGTTTAGCAAACGCAAATGTTAGGAAAATATTTTTCCATGTTTCTCTTCAATTATTATTGAAAGGTTTACTATTTGGTAATATCATTGGCATTAGTTTTTGTTTATTGCAATCTCAATTTAACTTTTTGCCTTTAGATCCTCGAACCTATTACCTAAATGCAGTTCCAATTAACTTATCAATCATTCACATTTTATTAATTAATGTAGGAACAATTATTACTTGCTTGGTAATGATGTTTTTACCAACGTTGATTTTAAACAAGATAACTCCAATAAAAGCTATTAGGTTTAGTTAAGCGCATTCTTAGCCGCAATCCATGCTGTGCTCCACGCATTCTGAAAATTAAAACCTCCAGTAATCCCATCTATATTTAATACTTCACCACAAAAAAACAAGTGAGGTACTTTTTTACTTTCCATAGTTTTAAAATTAACTTCCTTTAAATTGATGCCACCTGCAGTTACAAACTCTTCTTTAAAAGTCGTCTTCCCTTTCATATCATAAACATCATTACAAAGTACCTGAGCTAGTTTATTTAATTGCTTTTTACCTAACTCAATCCATGGTTTTGTATTAGAAATATCTGACCTCAATACTAAATATTCCCACAAACGCTTAGGTATTTCAAATAAAGGTGTATTAACGATTAAGGATTTTGAACCTAATTGCAAACTTAATTCTTCTTTTAACTGTTCTTCATTTAATGTTCCTGTCCAGTTTACAGAAATACCCGCTTCATAATTTAATTTATAAAAATCGTAAGCAGCAAAAGCTGATAGTTTTAAAACCGCTGGTCCACTTAAGCCCCAATGCGTAATTAGAACAGGCCCAGTGTATTGATGCTTTGTGCCGTTAACTTTTACTGTTCCATTTTTCACACTTAATCCCATCAATTCTTTGATGTTAGTTTGAGGCAGGTTTAAGGTAAACAAACTTGGAATAAGTTCATCTATTGTATGTCCGCATTGTTTTAAAAAAGCATAGTTTTTTTCTTGATTATGTCCGCCAATACTGCAAATAACAGAATCGGCTGTGTAGGTTTGTTTTGAAGATTTGATTTTCAAGATATCGTCTGCTTTTTCAATAGATAACACCTCTTCACTCAAATTAATATCAATGTCGTGTTTTTGAGCTTCGGATAAAAAACAATTAATAACAGTTTCACTTGAATTACTTTCTGGGAACATTCTTCCGTCAGGCTCCACTTTTAATTTAATACCTCTTTTCAAAAACCAATCAATGGTATCTTGAACTGAAAATTGAGAAAACACCTGTCGTAATTCTTTTTCGCCACGTGGATAATTTTTAATTAACTCATTATTTTCAAAACAATGATTTGTGACATTGCATCGTCCACCTCCCGAAATTTTAACTTTTGATAAAATCTTATTCGTTTTTTCTAAAATAATAACTTTAGCATCAGGGAAATTAATAGCGACGTTGATTGCTGAAAAAAATCCAGCAGCTCCTGCTCCAATAACAATTATCGTTTTTTTATCGTTCATTAATAATTCATCAACGTTACTCAAAATTTCACAATCTTTAATTATTTTTAAATAAAGTAATTCTAAAATTACTTACTTTAGTATAAACTTAAAATATTACAACATGGGATTATGGGATAAATTGAAAGGTGAATTTATTGATATTATTGATTGGACAGACAATTCCAGCGATACAATCATTTATAAATTTCCACGTTTCCAGAACGAAATAAAAATGGGAGCTAAACTGACAGTTCGTGAAAGTCAGGTAGCTGTTTTTATGAACGAAGGGCAAATTGCCGACGTATTTCAGCCAGGAATGCATACCTTAAGCACGCAAAATATGCCAATTTTATCTACTTTAAAAGGATGGAAATTTGGTTTCAATAGTCCTTTTAAAGCAGATGTTTTTTTTGTAAGTACTAAACAATTTACAAATCAAAAATGGGGCACCAAAAACCCAATCATGTTGCGTGATGCAGAATTTGGGCCAATCCGTTTGCGTGCTTTTGGTTCCTATGCATTTAAAGTAAATGACGCAGCTAAATTTTTAAAAGAAATTGCTGGAACAAATTCTGAATTTACAGTTGATGAAATAAACGAACAATTGCGAAACATTGCAGTATCTCGTGGAATGGATGCTTTAGCAGAAAGTAAAATTCCTGTTTTAGATTTATCATCAAATACAGATGAAGTATCAAAAATTATTACTGATAAAATTAAACCTGAGTTCAATGAAATTGGATTGGATTTAACTAAATTTTTAATTGAAAACGTTTCTTTACCGCCAGAAGTAGAAGCTGCATTAGACAAAAGAAGTAGTATGGGAATAATTGGAAATTTAGGTGCATATACTCAATTTCAAGCAGCAAATGCTATGGAGGATGCTGCTAAAAATCCTTCGGGTGGAATGATGGGCGCTGGTTTAGGAGCAGGAATGGGCATGGGAATGATGGGACAAATGGGGAACGCTTTTCAAAACCAGCAATTTAATGGAAATACTGGAATGAATACGCCACCACCACCACCAATTGTTCAATTTTTTGTAGCAGTAAACGGAGCGCAAACTGGCCCTTTTACCATTCAGCAATTACAGGCCATGGCAATGTCGGGTCAATTTAATCTTCAGAGCTTAGTTTGGAAACAAGGTATGTCTGGATGGTTAGCAGCAGAAACACAAGCTGAATTATCTGCAGTTTTTGGAGCAATGCCACCACCACCTCCACCAATTGGATAAATAACCTTTTTCAATAAATCCCCTTCACGCATTGCTAAAGGGGATTTTTTTTGATTTCTTTTTAGTATGTTTACTGCCTATTCTAAATTATGCTTTGGCACATTCTTAAATATTACTTAGGTTTTGTAATCGCAGTTTTTTTCAAAAAAACTACTATCAAAAATGCACAAAATTTAAAGGTAAAAGGGCCTGTTATAGTTGCCGTTAATCATCCGAATGCATTTATGGACCCAATTGCTCTTACCACCTTGGTTTATCCTCCGCGATTGCGCTATTTAGCGAGAGGTGATGCATTTAAAAAAGGAATTGTCACCTTACTTTTAGAAAGCTTAGGTATAATTCCGATTTTTAGAATACAAGATGGCGGTAAAGAAGGACTAAAGAAAAATGATGAAACTTATGAAAGGGTAAATTCGCTTTTAAAGAAAAACAAGAAGATTATCATTTTTGCAGAAGGTTTATGTATTCAAGAACGGCGTTTACGTCCTTTAAAAAAAGGCGTGCCTCGAATGGTATTTGGAGCCATGGAAGCCGAAGGACTTCATGATTTAATAGTAGTTCCTGTTGGGATTAATTATACTGATCCATCGCAGTTTAGAGGGACCTTATTTTGTAATGTTGGAGAGCCTATTAAAATGATTGATTATATGGCAGCTTACAAAGAAGCCCCTGCAAAAACCATGAATCAATTTTTGGCAGATTTAGCTCCTAAAATGAAAGACTTAATTGTACATATTAACCATATTCGTAGCGAAGAAGTCATTTCTCATCTTGAAGAAGTATACAGAACCAAATATTACAAGCAACACAATTACAATTTAAATAATCTAGAGCACGACTTCTTATTTTCGACCAAAGTTGTTGATATTATTAATATAGCAGAAGAAATGCGACCAGAAAAAGTGAAAGAATTGCATCACAAAACAGCCCACTACTTTAAGGAATTAAAAAAACATCAGATTAAAGATTGGTTAATAAATCCTAATAATCAATCATCTATCTCTTACCTATTATTTTCATTACGTTTACTATATATCATCAGCACCATTCCAATATACATAATAGGATTACTAACCAGCTATTTACCCTACAAACTAACAGATATTATCACTACTAAAAAAGTAAAAGTTATTGAATTCAAAGCCTCTTTTAACATGGGAATTGGAGCATTTTTATTCTTGTTTTACTACGCCTTTATATTTTTTGTAGTAAAAGCCATTGCACCTAATCCATGGTGGGCTGTTTTAGCCCTATTCATAGCGGCATCTAGCAGTTTAGTTTGTTTGTACCTTTCTCCTTTTCGTAAAAAAACTTGGGGAATCTTGCGCTTATTAAAACTAAAATCAGCTCAGCCAGATTTGATTCATATGCTATCTCAGCAAAGAAAAGACATCATTCAGTCTTTTGAAGAATTGATGTAATTTATCAACTATTTACAATTTGCTACAATTTATAGCAGAAACTAATCACTAAACGTAGTAAAATTGTTCTTGTAAATGAACAAGGACAAACATAAATTTTCACCACGAACAACAGCGCGCGTTTTGTTTGTTGACATGAATAGCTTTTTTGCTAGTTGTGAGCAACAAGACAATTATTATTTGCGTGACAGACCTGTTGCTGTATGTGTATATACAGGTAAATTTGGCTGTGTGATTGCTCCTTCTATTGAAGCTAAAAAGTTTGGAGTTAAAACCGGTATGCGTTTAAACGAAGCTATACTATTATGTAAAGATTTGATTCCGCTAGAAACTAATCCAGAAAGGTATAGACGCTATCATGTTAAAATCATGGATGTTTTAAGAACTTATTGTGACAATGTATACCCTAAGAGCATTGATGAAGCTGTAGTTGATTTAACTAATTATGAATTGGTACATAAAGACGTGATACAAGTTGCAAAAAGCATCAAAAAGGATATTCAAGAAAAAGTAGGCGATTGGCTTAAATGCTCAATTGGCATTGCCCCTAATTCATTTTTAGCTAAAGTAGCTTCTGATATTCAAAAACCAAATGGTTTAGTAATTATTAATCCCGAAAATATTGATATTGTTTTAGGAAGATTGAAGCTTCAAGATTTTCCTGGTATTGCTTCTAAAATGGAAATCCGTCTAAATAAAGGAGGTATTCATACACCTTTACAAATGCGGCGTGCTTCTCCAGAAAACCTTAAAGCTATATTAAAAAGTGTTGTTGGTTTTTATTGGCATTGTCGTTTAAACTTTGTTGAAATTGATTTAGATAACGAACATGACTACAAAAGCATGCAGGCAATGCGTCACCTTAACAAAGAGCAACGTGCTTCTTATGAAGGAATTAATGAAATTTTAATTGCCCTTTGCTTAACATTGGAAAGGCGAATGGTGCAACGAAAAATATTTGCCAATACATTAGCGTTTAATGTACGGTACGCTAATGGTGAGCAGTGGGCTGATTTTTTAAATGTAAGCTCTCCTTTACAAGATGGAGCTGAAATATATAAGGCAATTATAAATCGAATAGAAGAGTTTGAAACACATAATTCTTCTGAAAAAATTATCCATCGCGGAATAATAAGTATTTCGCTCTCTGTATCACACTTTTTAGATGACACCATGGTTCAGTACAATTTATTTGAAGACAATACTAAGAAAGACCATCTTAGAAAAGTAGTATATGATTTAAAAGATAAATTTGGAAAACAAAAACTCATGCGCGCTGTTGAACTGAGAGAAGGAAATGTTATGCAGGATGTTATTGGGTTTGGCTCAGTAAAAGATTTATACAATGACGAACAAACAGAATTGATGGAATAATGGAATTTGGGCGCATATCAAATATTGAACATATTGATTTTACATTACCTGAAGATCATGTTGGTACTTTAAAAGTTTTAGGTAGAGTAAAAGCCAATAAGTGTTCTGCTTATGTTGGCTGTCCTATTTGGTCGGAAGCAGGATTTATTGGTAAGATTTATCCTAAAAAAACAAAACCAAAAGACGTAGCAAAGTATTACAGTCAGCAATTTAATAGCATTGAATTAAATATTTCTCATTACAAATCATTAGATAGAGACACCATCGAGCATTGGATTGACATCACTTCTAGCGACTTTAAATTTTGTCCGAAGGTTAATCAAATTGTTAGTCATACGCCTTTGATTAAACAGAATGCTTATTATATGAGAGAAATCATGGCAACCAATCAGCACTTTAAACAAAAGTTGGGCATGTCTTTTTTACAATTGCCTCCTCATTACGATAGCACAAAAATTAATGATTTACTAGATTTTTGTGATGACGTTGCTTTAAGTAAATGCGCCATTGAATTAAGACATGAATCTTGGTTTAAAAACGAAGCTGTATTAAAACACATTTGTAATTACTTCTATAAAAACAACCTTACTCTTTTAATAACTGATACAGCGGGCAGAAGAGATGTGTTACATCAACGTTTAACAACAAAAACTGCCTTTATCAGATTTGTGGCAAATGATTTACATCCGACCGATTATAAAAGAATGAATGAATGGATTACTCGTTTAAAACATTGGATTGATAATGGATTAGAAGAAATCTATTTTTTTGTACACACTCCTACTCACGAATTAATGCCAGAATTAGTCATTTATTTTGTAACTGAATTTAATAAGCGAACAGGTTTAAACGTGAAGGTTCCTAAAATATTTTCTCCCTTTATTGAAGATCAAAAACTATTTTAACATCACTTCAACAGGAAGTCCCTACTATAATTGATTGTTAAATAATAAAACTAGTTAAAGTTATTTCATTTGCGGTCATAAAAAAACAATTAAAAATAAAATTGCAAAGACTTTAAGGCATAACATTTATTATGTAATCCAAATCTTGTTGTTAAAAAGGCTATTTATCTTAATAAAAAGTCTCCTTACATAGAAATTATAGCCTATCATTTATTTACATTCGTTTTACAAAACCTCTTCCTTGTCTCAAACAAAAAAACAATATTATGACTCGTTTTATAAACTTATCCATTCTGATTTTCATTACTATTACTCTATTTTCTCAAAAAGAAAACAGTGATAGTATTTTACTAAAACACACAAAATATCGTCTTGTTGGTCCATTTAGAGGCGGTAGAAGTTGTGCTGTTGTTGGGGATACCAAAAACAAAAACACATTTTATATGAGCTCAACGGGAGGTGGAGTTTGGAAAACTATTGATGGAGGAAGTAATTGGAAAAATATTTCTGATAAATATTTTGGAGGTTCAATTGGCTGCATAAGTATTTCAAAAAGCGACCCAACAATTATCTATGTTGGAGAGGGAGAAAATACTTTACGAGGTAATGTAAGCGAAGGATTTGGTATGTGGCGATCTGAAGATGCAGGAAGAACATGGAAGCAAATAGGATTAAAAGACAGTAGACATATTTCAAAAATTGTTATCCATCCTAAAAATCCTGAAATTGTTTGGGTAGCAGTAATTGGTCATTTATTTGGTCCGAGTAATGAACGAGGTGTTTATAAAACAATAGATGGAGGTAAAACATGGAAAAAAGTATTATTTAGCGATAGTCAAAGTGGTGCTGTAGATTTGGTAATGGAACCAGGAAATCCACAAACACTATATGCTAGCACGTGGACGGTTATAAGAAGACCATACAGCATGGAAAGCGGAGGTAATGGTTCTGCTTTATGGAAAAGTACAGATGGCGGAGAAACGTGGACTAAACTAAATGATAAAAAAGGATTTCCAAATAAATCTGTACTAGGTATCATAGGTGTTAATATTTCAGAATCGAATCCGGAAAAAGTATTTGCCATTATCGAAAATGAAAATGGAGGATTATATGTGAGCGAAAACTCGGGAGAAACTTGGACATTACAAAACAGCACCAATGATATTCGTCAACGTGCATGGTATTATTCAAAAGTATTTATTGACCCTAAAAATCAAAACACAGTTTATATATTGAATGTTGATTTTTTAAAAAGTACCGATGGTGGTAAAAATTTCAAAGCGATTGATACACCACATGGCGATCATCATGATTTATGGATTGATTCAGAGGATGGAAACCGTATGATTATTGCTGATGATGGTGGTGCCCAAATATCGTTTAATGGCGGTGATAGCTGGAGTACATATGAAAATCAACCAACGGCGCAATTTTACAGGGTAAGTACAGATAATCATCATCCTTATCGAATTTTAGCAGCACAACAAGATAATAGCACTGTAAGAATCCTATCTCAATCAAATCATGGTTCTATTACTCAAAATGATTGGAGTTCAACGGCAGGTTTTGAAAGCGGATATGTGGTTGCCGATCCAGCAAATCCTGAAATTGTTTATGGAGGAAATTACGCTGGCTACCTATCAAGATTAGATCATACGAGTGGAGAAAATAGAGCTATCAGTGTTTGGCCAATTTCACCAATTGGACAAGGTGCAGATGTTCAAAAATACAGATTTCAATGGAACTTCCCCATTTTCTTTTCTTCTCATAATTCAAAAAAATTATATGCTGGAGGTAACATGTTATTTGTAACTGAAAATGAAGGAGCTTCATGGACAGCAATAAGCGGAGATTTAACAACCAATGACAAAGAGAAACAAAAACCTAGTGGTGGCCCCATTACAAAAGATAATACGAGTGTTGAAACCTATTGCACCATTTTTACAGCAACCGAATCTCCGTTAGAAAAAGATTTATTGTGGGTTGGTACAGACGATGGATTAATACACGTAAGCAAAGATGGGGGTGCCAAATGGGAAAATGTGACACCACCAGCCGCCGGAAAATGGATGATGTGGAATTGCGTAGAAGTTGATCCAGTAAAAAAAGGAAAAGCTTATTTTGTGGGCACTAAATATAAAAGTGATGATTTTACGCCCTATATTTTTAAAACAGAAGATTACGGAAAATCATGGAAACTTATTACCAATGGCATTCCATCAACAGCATTTACAAGATGTTTACGGGCAGATAATGTAAGACCGGGATTATTGTACTGCGGAACTGAATATGGCATGTATGTTTCGTATGATGATGGCGCTAATTGGAAATCATTTCAACTAAATTTACCAAAAACTCCAATTACCGATTTAACTATAAAAGAAAACGATTTAATTGTTGCGACGCAAGGTAGAGCACTATGGGTTTTAGATGATTTAACTCCTATTCAACAAATGAGTAATACAATAACTCAAAGCAATTTATTTGTCTTTAATATTAGTCCATCATACAGCTACGATGGTTATCAAAATTTAAAAGCAGTAAATAGTGGAATAAACCCTCCAAATGGTGTTGTTATCAATTATTTTGTCAAACAAATTACTGACACTTCATTAGTTACCATCACGATAAAAGATAAAAGTAAAAAAACAATCGCATCATTTTCAACAAAAGGTAATAAGGATGCTAAATCAGGAAAACCGAAAAAGATAGAAGCAGAAAAAGGCCTTAATCAATTTGTGTGGGATATGTATTATCCTGATCCAATTAAAATTGAAGGAATGATATTTTGGGACGGGATGAATAGAGGGCCAAAAGCAGCTCCAGGAAAATACTATGCTATTATTAAGCACGAAAAAGATAGCTTAGAAAAAGAGTTTGAAATAAAAGTAAATCCATCTTATAAATGTTCAGCATATGATTATCAATTAAAAAATGACTTTTTAGTAAAAGTAAGCGACAAGTTTAATGATGTTCAAAAAAGCATTTTAAAAATTCGTGATTTAAGAAGTCAAACAAGCTCATTTACAGACAAGCTTGGTAAAGACTGTCCTAAAGAAATAAAAAACTTCTGCGACAGTATTAACAAACAACTTACAAAAATTGAAGAAAAACTGTATCAAACAAAATTAAAAAGCGGGCAAGATATCTTAAATTATCCTATGCAATTAAATAACAAAATTAGCGCGTTATATAATTACGTAGAAGGCTCAGAAACAGCACCAAACAAACAAGCTTATGAAGCCTTTGCTGAAATTGAAAAATTGGCAGATGATGAAATTAACAAGCTAAAAAATATCATCACAAATGATATTTCACAATTAAATAAAATGATTGTAGAAAAATCATTACCCTCAATTGTTGTAAAAAAAGATGAATTGTAGAATTGATTTTCTTTTATTTAGCGATATTTCTTGGATGATAACTCAAGATATTTTCGCGAAGAAAATGCTGATCTAAATGAGTATAAATTTCTGTAGTTGTAATACTTTCATGACCTAACATTTCTTGAACGGCGCGCAAATCTGCACCACCTTCCACTAAATGTGTTGCGAATGAATGACGAAACGTATGAGGACTTAGTGGCTTTTTAATTCCAGCTTTTTCTGCTAAATCTTTAATCACATAAAATACCATTTGACGGGTAATAGAAGCTCCTCGTTTACTTAAAAAAATCATATCCTCATTATTCTTCTTAATCTTGATGTGACTGCGATGATGTGTTAAATAATTATCAATTAACCGCAGCGCTGATTTTCCAATAGGAATTAATCGCTGCTTATCCCCTTTTCCTACCACACTAATAAAACCATCATTGATGTGTAAATCGCTTAATTTTAAAGATATTAATTCAGATACTCTCAAACCACAACTATACATGGTTTCCAACATGGCTAAATTACGCTCTCCCTCAGGCGTACTTCTATCAATATGAGAGAACATCAAATCAATTTCTTCTACACTTAAAAAAACAGGGAGTTTTCGCTTAGTGCGAGGCGTTTCTAGTAATTCAGCGGGACTAGTTTGAATATAATTTTCTAACACTAAAAATTTAAAAAAATGTTTAATGCCAGAAATAATGCGTGACTGAGTTGTTTCCGTGAAATGAAAATCGGCAATGTACTTTAAAAACTCTTGTAAATTTTGTAACGTCACATCCGAAGGTTTTTTAGAGGGATGAAATAGTTCGATAAATGCCATCAATTTTTGAATATCACTTTCATAGGAAACTACAGAGTTTTCAGACAAGGATTTTTCTACCTGAAGATAGTATTTAAAATCATTAATATTTGATTTCCAAAGTTGCAGAGTAATGAGTATTTTTGAATTAATTAAAAATAAACGACGTGTTAAAGATAGCAATAATCAATGGTCCAAATTTGAATCTTTTAGGAAAAAGAGAAGTGGAAATTTATGGTACTCAATCATTTGAAGACTATTTTAAAACTCTACAAACTAAATTCCCAAACATTGAATTAAACTACTTTCAAAGTAACGTAGAAGGAGAATTAATCAATAAACTTCATGAAATTGGCTTTAGCTGCGATGGTATTATTATCAATGCAGGTGCATACACTCATACTTCTATTGCTATTGCGGATGCTATTGCTGGAATTAAAACGCCAGTAATTGAAGTTCATATCAGTAA
>Ga0315900_10001235_pt1 | contig 41120 bp, 31 predicted proteins | sample LakEriMetagenome_FD_203521 | JGI IMG/M metagenome (GOLD analysis project Ga0315900, IMG submission 203521) | Freshwater fungal communities from buoy surface, Lake Erie, Ohio, United States - Buoy 12 MA114 | ecosystem: Environmental > Aquatic > Freshwater > Lake > Lake biofilm | place: USA: Lake...
TCATGCTCGCGCAGCATCGCTACGATCTGCGCTTCCGTCCACTTGCTCTTTCTCATCGCTCCAAAGTTCAGGTTGGTTGTGGGTTTCTACTATCCCACGCACCTGATCTTGGGGGAGCTTACAACCGCCCAGGTGCCTTTCTTCTTCCTTTCCCGACCTCCAGGTTTGGTATAGCGCATGTTGAAGGACAGGTCCTCGTTGAGGTCCAGGATGAATCCATCCCGATAGTCGGTGGTCGGTTCATCAGCGGGATCCAAGAACTCTGTTCGTTTCCACGAACCCACCAATTCCTTTTCGGTACTGCCGCACGAACTGAACAGGACACTGAGTGCAACAGAGGCTCCAAATGCGAGGTTGCGCATGATACAGGATGATTGGATAGGGCCGAATATAGTTGAGCGAAGGGATGCTGGTTGGGTTATTCGGCTCAGGTTCTTCTGCAGGATGTATCCCATTGGACGAAACGTAGCCCGTGACCAAGTTGAGTGCGGTAACACGGTCTCCAGAGGGTTCTAATAGCTACTCCGCACATTCAGAGAGGCACATCACCCCTTCCGCAGAAAGCGCTGCATGATCCTCAGGGTCTCATACACGTGATCGCCAAGAGCGTGGTCGAATAGGGTGAAGGAACAGTTGTTGTGCTTCATGTCCTTCATGAAGGGGTCCGATGCGCACGGGCCGTGTGAGCACTCCATGCTGATGATGGCCCTGGGCGGACACATCTCTGTACAACCGGGCTCCGCGTCCCGCTTTTCGATCGCGAGGACAACGTCACTCAAGTTGAACAGGCAACGTCCGGCGCTTGCGCTTCCCATGTCGAGGGTGAGGTTCCCGTAAGGGTCACTTCCGGCGTTGATCAAGCCCCGGAGAAAGATCGCGGCATCGGCGTAGTCTGCGAACACAGTACCACTCGGTAGCGTGCGTTCGGCGACGGAAAGGGTGGGGTCCTGCTGTGCTGTGGTGACGGGAAGCAGCGCGATGGAGAGAAGAAGCATGCAGAAGGCGCGCAGTATTGGGCTCATGCGACAAGGGTATCTGGCTAAGATAAACCCGGTGGGCACGCTGGCGGTGCTGCAGCTACCCCACGAGCTCCGGGGTCAGGTCCTTCCACTCCGGGTTCATGGCCTCGATGTACTTCAGCTTGCGGGCCCGGTTCCCGGCCTTGATCTGTTTCTCCCGCTTGATGGCGTTCATCATGCCGTCGATCCGCTCGTAGTACACGAGCCTGTCGGCATTGTACCGGGCCGTGAAGCTGTTGGGATAGAACTTGGCCTTGTGCTTGGCCATGCGGCCTTTCAGGTCGGACGTAACGCCCACGTACAGCACCCCGTGGGGCTTGTTGGTGAGGATGTATACCCAGGCGATCATGCGTTGAAAGCAAGGTACAGGGTCCGGCGGAGATCGCTTCGGCCGGCCTATCGGCCAGCCTCGCGATGACCGGCCTCCGATCGAAGGCTGGTCATCGCGAGGGCTGAAGGCCCGAAGCGATCCGGTCCGGCACGCAGTGCGTCCCCGCTGCTCATGGGCAATGGGACCTGCCCACTTGGCGGCAAGCGCTCACGTATCCTACGCACCCACCTCGCCCGGACCGTCACGCCGGGCGGAAGGGGGGAAGCCGTGCGAGGGGAGACCCGGCGTCTCTCCCAAGGCAAACCGATGGGCTTTGGAGAGACGCCGGATATTGCGCTTCCCGCTGCCCTTCTCTTCGCAATTCCGGCGTGACGCACTTAGGGGCGTGGTGCGGGGCGACGAGGTTGGCTGGACCGGCCCGCGGTGTGGACCTGTACGCGGCCCGAAGCGATCCGCCTCACCACGCCGTGCCCCCGCGCTGCCTCGGCCACGCCTCCACCGCCTCCCATGCCTAACTTCACCACCTCCCAACGATCCCTCCCGGCATGTTGCGCATTTCCCTGATCCTTGGGGCCCTTGCGGCGGTCTGCTCCGCCCTGGCCCAGCCCAACCCCTACGGCTGCCACTACTTCCGCCACGGCTACCACCCGCACCCGGTGGCCACCGCGGCCGACCGCACGCAGATCGAGGAGACCATCGCCCGCAGCGACACCTTCGACATCCTGCACTACGACATCAGCCTGGACGTGACCGACTATGCCGGGCAGCTGCTGAAGGGCGAGACCACCGTGCACTTCCGCGCCCTGATGCCCGACCTGGCCGGCATCACCTTCGACCTGTTCGACCTCACGGTGGATAGCGTGCTGCACCAGGGCAGCCCCGTGACCTATGCCTACGACGGCGCCTTCCTGCGGGTGAATTTGCCCGCCGCGCTGGCCGAAGGGCAGGAGGACAGCCTCACCGTGTTCTACCGCGGCGTGCCGCACCGCGACCCCGAGTGGGGCGGCTTCTACTTCGCCAGCAACTACATCTACAACCTGGGCATCGGTATCAGCACCATACCGCCCAACTTTGGAAAGGTGTGGTACCCCTGCTTCGACAGCTTTGTGGAGCGCGCCACCTACACCTACCACGTGAAGAGCGCCGGCACCTACCGCTTCCACGGGCAGGGCGACTTCCTGGGCGAGGTGCAGCTGGGCGGCGATACCGTGGTGCGCAGCTACCACCTGCCGCAGCCCATCCCCACCTACATCAGTGCGGTGGCCGTGGCGGACTATGCCCACGAGGAGTACACGCACACGGGCGCCAACGGCGACATCCCCGTGAAGCTGAGCGCCAAGCCCGCCAACCTGAGCGCCATGGTGACGCGCTTTGTGGACCTGCCCGCGGCCATTGATGCCTGCGAGCATTGGTACGGTCCCTATCCCTACGACCGCGTGGGCTATGTGCTCACCACCGACGGCGCGCTGGAGATCGCCACCAACATCGCCTACCCGCAGTTCATGACCGGCCAGAGCCAGGGCAGCAACCGCGGCCTGCTGGCGCACGAGCTGGGCCACCACTGGTGGGGCGACCACATCTCGCCCTATGTGCACAACGACATGTGGCTGAAGGAAGGTCCGGCCGAGTACAGCGGCCACCTGGTGGAGGAGTGGATCGGTGGGGCGGAGGCCATGGAACGCACGGTGAAGGACAACCTGCTCTTCATCCTGAAGCAGGCGCACATCAACGACGATGGCTTCCAGCCGCTCTCGCCCATGCCCGACCCGCACATCTACGGCACCCACACCTACTACAAGGGGGCGGCGGTGATGCACAACCTGCGCGGCTACATGGGCGACGACGCCTTCCGCCAGGCCATGAGCGACATCCAGGTGCAGTTCGCCAACACGGCCATCACCGCCGAGGGCTTCAAGGAGGCCCTGGAGCTGACCAGCGGCCAGGACCTGGACCCCTTCTTCGATGCGTGGGTGTTCGCGCCGGGCTATGCGGCCTTCGAGGTGCGCAACATGACCGCCACCCTGCAGGGTGCGGGTTGGACGGTGGACCTGACGATCGGCCAGAAGCTCTATGGCACCGAGCAATACCACCAGCAGGTGCCGCTGGACCTGACGCTGTGGGCCGCCGATGGCAGCACCCACGATGTGCAGGTGGTGGCCGGCGGTGAGCAGAGCACCGTGCAGGTGACGGCCCCCTTCCAACCCGTGATGGCCGCCCTGAACCGCTACGCCAAGCTGAACCAGGCCCGTCTGGACAAGGAGGTGACCCTGGTGCCGGGCGAGAGCTTCGAGAGCATCCTGGACTGGGTGGATTTCCGCCTGTATGAGAACACGCTGGTCGATAGCACCTTCGTGCGCGTGGACCACATCTGGTCCGCACCCGACCAGGCGCCGGTGGCGGAGGACATCATCACCCTGAGCAACACCCACTACTGGAACGTGGACGGTCTGTGGCCTGAGGGCACCAGCTTGCGCGGCCGCCTCTACTACTACGGCAACGGCAGCAACCAGCTGGACTTCGACCTGATCGATGGCAATGAGGAAGGCATCGTGGTGGTGCACCGTCCGCACCCCGACTCCACCTGGCGCGTGTATGCGGACCAGACGATCAATACGGGCATCCTGACCAATGGCACGGGTTTCATCACCATGAACACGCTGGCCAAGGGCCAGTATGCCTTTGCCAAGAGCACGGCACAGGTGGGCATCGCTGAAGGTCCCGATGGGGCTCTGCAGCCGCTGCGTCTGCACCCGGTGCCCACCACCGGTCCGCTCACGGTGACCGGCGAGGTGAACGCACCGGCCAGCCTGATCATGGACGTGCTGGGCACCGACGGCCGCCTGGTGCAGCGCCATGTGCGGCCGGCCACCGGCGCCTTCAGTGTGCAGCTGGACCTGGGCGAGCTGGCGGGCGGGGCCTACCTGCTGCGCGTGGGCACCACCCGGGGCGATGTGCTGGGCACCGAGCGCTTCGAGGTGGTGCGCTGAGCTGAGCTGAGGCATGGATCTGCCTAGAAGCCAACTCAAGATGATCCTTCGGGCTGCGCCGGCGCCTCTTTCGGCCATCCAGCGTTGCTCAACCCTTACAGAGCGTCCAGCTATGCGCGGGTTTCGCGCCTTGGCTGGCCGAAAGATCCATCCGGCTCGCTTCCGAAGTACACCTTGAGATGGCTTCTACCATCCAGCACCGCAAGCAGTTCTACCCGGTATCGGCCACGCTGCAGGACTACCTGGTGGTGCAGGCCCGGCTGGTGCACCTGCCGCTGGCCTATGCGGACCTGATGCGCCACGAGGGGCTGATGCCCCACCACGATGCGGACGGGCGTCCCTCGCTGTGGTACTCGGTGCTGTTCGGCCCGGCGGAGCGGGATGCGCTCTTTGAGAAGCTGGTGACCACCTACCAGCTGCTGATCGCGGACGGCCGGCCCATCGAGCACCTGCGGGTGGCCAGCATCGACCTGTGCCCCTATGGCAACTCGCAGCCCTTCCGCGTGAAGATCGTGAACCAGCTGAACGAGAACCACGACTACTTCTACATCAAGCGGACGGACGCCAACCGGGTGTACGGGCTGGAGCTGGAGCACCTGCTCTCGCCCAACCGCATCAACTTCCTGGTGGATGGCGGCACGCTGGTGGAGGAGCACATCATCGGGGTGCCGGGTGATGCCTTCATCGCGAACCCCGAACGTTACGGCGGCATGCGCAACGAGGTGCGCCTGTGCAAGGAGTTCGTGAAGTTCAACGAGCGCTGCTTCCTGCGTCTCTTGGGCGACATGCGGGCCTACAACTTCGTGGTGGACGTGATCTTCGACCTGGACCAGGTGCAGTACCGCATCCGCGCCATCGACCTGGACCAGCAGAGCCATGAGGGGCGGCTGCGCCTCTACCTGCCGCAGTTCTTCAAGGAGAACCTGCCCTATGTGCAGCTGTGCCAGCGCATCATCGGCCACGAGACGGCCCTGCAGTACCGCAACGAGGAGCGCGCCCTGATGCGGCGGCGTGCCCGCCTGAGCGCCGAGCCGCTCCACATCCTGCTGGAGGCCATGGCCCGCGACCAGATCGCGCCCCGCGAGCATGTGGCCCAGCTGGCGCAGGAGTTGGCGGCCCACCACCAGGTGCCCGCCCTGGCCAAGGCCACCAGCATGGGCGAGCTGCTGCGCGCCCACCTGGACCTCTGTTTCGCCGAGCTGGGCGATGCCGTGCGGTGAGCCCGTGGGGCGGTCGGTTCGTTCGTCGGTGTAACAATCGGATCCGTCGCGCGTAATAGGGGCCCGAACGTCCATGGGTGGGCGTTCGAGAACCTACGGAGATGAAGCACATCCGCATGATCGCCTTCCTGATGATGGCCGGTACCAGCACCTGGGTGAACGCCCAAGCGCAGGAGATCCACTACTCGTGGCCCAACGCCGTGTGCGCCAGCATGCTCAACTGCCTCGACGGCTGCTCAGCCTGCAACGTGCCCGACCAGGCGCAGCCCGGTTTCTTCGGCACCAACGTGGCCTGGCTGGGGGTGGAAGTATGCCCGTACCCCATCACTGTGGCCAACAATGCCGTCTTCACCAGCGGCTGGACCCTGGAGCCCCAGGCCGATAAGCGCGTGATCGTGTCCGGCATCGGCACCACCACCATGCGCATTGACAGCATCATCATCCGGCATGCCTCCTACAGCGGTCCCACCCGCCTGCGCATCCGCTGGACGAACGATATGGCCGCTCCCCTGGTGGACCTGGCCGATGTGACCATCAGCTACGACCTGGGCGAGACCGTGCTCACGGATGTGGGGGTGATCCAACTGCCTCCGGGCATGGCCTACGCCACCTTCCAGCTGGAACTGACGCCCTATGATGGCGACGTGACCGGCAGCTGGGTGCTGGACGACATCCGCGTGGTGGCCAGCCCGGTCTCCGGAGGTGCCGTGGGCATCATCGAGCGCGACTTCGTGGGCGCGCCGCGCGGTGGTTCGATGTACGATGTGCTCGGCCGCCCCGTGCAGGCCGAATGGAACGCCCCGGGTGTGTATAACGCCGGTGGTGTGCGCACGGTGGTGGTGCGATGAGCACCTGCGGATAGGGGTACCTTTGTACCCCATTCCCGTTCGTCTTGAGCCGCATCCGCACATTTCTCGCTGCCCCTTTCCTGCTGACCCTTACGCCTGCGCTGGCCCAGAACCCGCTCCAACTGGAGATCGTGGACTGGGCCACAGGCATGCAGCACGCCACCACCATCACCAGCTGCGGTGATGACCGCCTCTTCGTGGCGCGGCAGGGCGGCCTCATCAGCATCATCACGGACAGCATGACCGTGCTGCCCACGCCCTTCCTGAACATCGGGAACCGCGTGTTCTTCAACGGCGAGCGGGGCCTCATCGGCATGGCCTTCGACCCGGACTACGCCAACAATGGCTACTTCTACCTGCACTACACCGCCAACGTGGGCGCCAATGGCACCACGCGCATCTCCCGCTTCAGCGTCTCGGCCGATCCGAACATCGCCATCAACAACAGCGAGGAGATCCTGCTGGAACTGCCCCAGCCGGGCAACATCCACAAGGGCGGCGACCTGGAGTTCGGCACCGATGGCTACCTCTACGTGGCCCTGGGTGATGGCGGTGATGCCAGCGACCCCAATGATTACGGGCAGGACCCCACCAACCTCTTCGGCACCATCCTGCGCATCCGCCCCGAGCCGGACAGCACCTACTCGATCCCGCCGGACAATCCCTTCGTGGACGACACCACCGGCCGCCGCCCCGAGATCTGGGCCTACGGCCTGCGCAATCCCTACCGCATCGGGCTGGACCCCCTCACCAACGACCTGTGGATCGGCGATGTGGGGCAGGAGTTCTGGGAGGAGCTCGACTTCTGGCCGGGCAACGTGAACACCGCGCCCAACTTCGGCTGGAGCTGCTACGAAGGCTTCGCGCCCTTCCTGCCCGAGCGCTGCGGGCCGGAGGATGTGCTGGTGGACCCGCTTTTCGCCTATGCGCACTTCGTGAACGGCGGCAACGCCTGCGCCATCATCGCCGGTGAGGTGTACCGCGGCGTGAAGTACCCGCGCATGCAGGGCAGGTTCTTCTACTCCGATTTCTGCAACGGCGAGATCCGCATGGTCCAGCCCGATGGACAGGGCGGCTGGGTGGATTCGCTGGGCCTGGCCTCCGGGCTCTTCAGCGTGTCCGACATCTCCGCCAACCACGAGGGCGAGCTCTTCATCGTGAGCCGCTCCAACCAGCGGGTGTACAAGATCAAGGACAAGTGCCCGCGGCCTGCACCGGTGATCACCGCCGACGGTGCGGAGCTATCCACCACGGAGGCCGACACCTACGAGTGGTTCTACAACGACGAGCCCATCCCGAACTCCAACGCCGCCATGTTCACGGCCTTCGCCTCGGGCTTCTACACCGTGCAGATCACCTACGGCAACGGCTGCACCGGCACTTCGGAGCCCTACCTGTACCTCACCACGGGGGTGGCCGGTGCGGAAGAGGCGCAGGTGCTGATGATGCCGGTGCCCGCACACGGCTCGGTGGACCTGCTCCGCGGCGCTCAGCAGGACGCGTGGACCGTGGAACTGCGCGACCTCAGCGGTCGCCTGCTCAGCACCCACGCGTGGACCGGTGAGCGCACCACGCTCGACCTGGGCGCACTGCCCGAGGCCACCTATGTGGTGCGTGCGGTGGATGCCAGCGGCGCGCAGGTGATGCGTCGGCTGCTGCCTGTCATCCGCTAAGCCCGCTTCCTGGCCCGCGGGTGGAACTGCAGGATGTTGCTCCGCAGGTACTCGCGGTCCAGGTGCGTGTAGATCTCCGTGGTGGTGATGCTGGCATGGCCGAGCATCTCCTGCACCGCACGCAGGTCCGCGCCGCCTTCCACCAGGTGCGTGGCGAAGGAATGCCGGAAGGTGTGCGGGCTGATGGTCTTGTGGATGCCGGCCTTCACGGCCAGCGCCTTCACCAGGTTGAACACGCTGACGCGCGATAGCGCCCCGCCGCGCTGGTTGAGGAAGACGATGTCCTCCGCCTTCGGCTTCACGGGCAGGTGTACGCGCTCATCGGCGATGTAGCGTTCGATCTGGCGGATGGCCTCGGGGCCGATGGGCACCAGCCGTTCCTTGTCGCCCTTGCCGATCACGCGGATGAAGCCCTCGCTGAAGTGGAGCCAGCTGCGGCGGAGGGCGCACAGTTCGCTCACGCGCAGGCCGCAGCCGTAGAGCGTTTCCACCATGGCGCGGTCGCGGTGGGCCAGCGGACGGCTCATGTCGATGGCGTTCACCAGTGCATCCACCTCGGGTACTGTGAGGAAGGTGGGGAGGTGGCGGCCGATGCGGGGGCTGTCCAGCAGTTCGGTGGGATCCTCGCGCACCACCTTCTCGCGCAGCAGGTGGCGGTAGAAGCCGCGGATGGCGCTGAGCAGGCGGGCCTGGCTGGTGGCGGCGAGGCCCGCGCGCACCGTGTGCGTCACGAAGTCCTGCAGGTCGTCCAGCCGCACATCGGCGGGGGCCAGGGGCGGGGTCTGCTGCTCGGCATAGGCCCGCAGTTTGGCCAGGTCGCGCAGGTAGGCCTCCACCGAGCGGGGGCTCAGGGAGCGCTCCAGCTTCAGGTGCATGCGCAGGTCCTCCAAGGCAGCGGCCCAGGTCATGGTCCAAAGGTCGCACGGGTGAACAGCCCTGTTCCGTCAGCCGGGCCATCGGTTGTCCACCGGGCCGCGTTCACGCCGCGCCCAAAGAGGTGTTCCTATTAGGCCCGCTCCAGCACAAGGACCATTGGAGCAGCGGTCGGATGATCGGATGACCTCGATCGTTATCCTCTGAGTTGGCGGGTGCAGCGTGCGGTGGATGTCCACCCCGGGGCAAGCCCGGGGCGGGCTCCCAACGCACATGGGCGCCTTTTGGCGGAACCCCCGCAGCAATGCGGGGTTGGCGAAGCAAAAGGTGGAAAGTGGATACCTGGTGAGCTGCCCCAGCAACTTGAAGAATGGTCAAGAAGGGGGGATCCCCCGATCACAACAGCCCATCTTTGCACACCAACCCGCACCTCATGGCCCGCCTCCTCGTCCTCAACGGTCCCAACCTGAACCTGCTGGGCACCCGCGAGCCCGAGCGCTACGGGCACCGCACGCTGGACGAGGTGATGCACGACCTGCGCGCCGCCTTCCCCGGCCACACCATCGACCACCTGCAGAGCAACCTCGAAGGGGAGTTGGTAACAGCTGTGCAACAGGCCGATGGCCGCTACGATGGCGTGGTGCTGAACGCTGGCGGCTACACGCACACCTCGGTGGCGCTGCGCGATGCCATCGCCGCCCTGCGCACGCCGGTGGTGGAGGTGCACCTCACCAACCTGGTGGCACGTGAACCCTTCCGGCATGTGTCGCTCACCGGCGCGGTGTGCCGGGGCTCCATCATGGGCCTGGGGGCCGATGGCTACCGCCTGGCCGTGCTTCACCTGCTCGGCGCGGGGCCCTCGAAGGCTGAGGCATCGAGCTGATCGAAGCGCTTGTGGCCGAGGATGAAGCGGTCGTAGGCGATGCTGCGGTGGTAGAAGCCCGTGAGGTCGGGTGAACGATGGTGGGTGAAGCTGACCTGTCGTTCGCGCACCAGCCGAGGCAGCCGCGCGAAGTAGTGCCAGTGGGCCCGCACCACCTGCCACGAGTGACGACCGTGGCCTTCCAGCAGGAACTTCACCGCTGCGAACCCATCCAGCAGCAGCCGGCGCAGCACATGCGCCCACCAGAGCCGCAGGTGCAGGTTGCGCGTGAGCACGATGAGGCTGTTGCGGAAGTTGAGGTAGGTCTTGCGCGGTGATCCGTAGCCCAGGGCGCCACCGCCCACGTGTTGCACCACGGCGGAGGAGGTGTAGCCGATGCGCCAGCCCGCGCGCCGCAGCCGCCAGCACAGGTCGATCTCCTCCATGTGCGCGAAGAGGTCCGCATCGAAGCCGCCCACCGCATGGAAGGCCTCCGCGCGGATCAGCAGGCAGGCGCCGGTGGCCCAGAACACCTCGCGTTCATCGTTGTACTGGCCGTGGTCCTGCTCGGTGATCTCGAAGATGCGGCCTCGGCAGAACGGGTAGCCGTTGCGGTCGATGAAGCCACCCGCCGCGCCGGCATGTTCGAACTGGTCGGGACGGGCATGGTCCAGCACCTTGGGCTGGCACGCCGCCATGTCGGGGTGCTTGTCCAGGTAGGCGTTCAGGTGGTCCACCCAGCCGGGTGACACCTCCACGTCAGAGTTCAGCAGCACATAGCGATCGGCCGGCACGTGGCGCAGGGCCTCGTTGTAGCCTCCGGCAAAGCCCAGGTTGCGCTCCATGCGGATGCAGCGCACGCCGGGTTGGTGGGCCTGCACCCATTCCACCGAGCCATCGGTGCTGCCATTGTCGGCCACCACGATGTCGGCCCCCGACGAGCGTTGCACGACACCGGGCAGGAACCGCTCCAACCAGTGCCGGCCGTTCCAGTTGAGGATGACGACCGCGGTGCGCATGGGACGAGGAGGCGCAAAGATGCGCGCTCACGCAATGCGGATCAGCGCGGGTTGTTGTAGAACTCGCGCACCCGGTCGCTCTCGATGGTGTTCGGGTCGCGGGTCTGCACGCCCATCACGGGCACCGTCTTCGCGTGCAGGATCTGGTTCCATTGCGGGTTCTGCACCTCGCCGGGCATTTCGCTGTGCAGCAGGTCGAAGCAGTTGGTCACCAGGTCGGGCAGGTAGAACACGAAGCGACGGTCGCTGTAAGGCCCCACGCGGTAGTAGTGCCAGATGGAGTAGGGGAGCGTGCCGGGGTCGTTGAAGCGGTCCACCATGGTGTTGGGCGCGCCATACTTCAGGTACACGTAGCCCCGGTCCGTCTCATAGCCCTTGCGGTTGCGGCAGGAGAACTGCTTGTTCACCTTGATGACCTCTTCCCGGTAGGCCAGCCACGCCTTCTCGGGGTCGGGGCTGCGGTTGGCCCAGAAGCTGTAGAAGAAGCGCTTCATCAGGTCCATGTCCTTGTCCTTCCAGCGGTCGTCGATGATCTTGCGCTCCAGGGGGTCGGCAATGGGGCGCATGCTGCTGATGTGCTCGGCGAGCGAGTCGCGGTCGGTGAAGGCCCCGGCGAAGGTGTTGCTGATGTTCATCCGCTCCATGGCCTGCAGGTCGTAGTTGTAGCTCACCGGGTTGTTGCGCTGCACCAGCTGTTCGCGCCGGGCCATCAGCTCGCCGCTCCGGTTGCGCACCTCGATGGCCAGCAGGTAGTTGCCCGAGGGCAGGTCGCCGATGTCGAAGGCCGCGATCACCGGCTCCACCGGACGGCCCTTGGCGCGGATGTTCCGCTTGTAGGCGCCCACCACCTGCCGCTTCTCGTAGCTCTCGATCTGGTAGGTGAGCAGGTAGGCGCTGTCCTTGCCGAAGTAGCGGTCGCTGTTGTACACCTCCGCATAGAACTCCAGCGAACGGATGCTGCTGGGGTAATAGTCGGAGAGCAGGGGCACGGGGTCGTACCCGTACTTGCCGGCGCCGCCGCCCTCTGCACGTTCGATGCGCTCGGCCAGCAGCACCTCCGAGATGTCCAGGCCGGAAGGCAGTTCGCCCACGGAAAGGGGGGCATCGTAGCGCGTGGCGGTTGTGTCGCCGCGGTTCTGGTCACGGATCTCGATGGAGAGCGCATAGTTGCCCGGGGCCAGCTCGAAGGACTCGCGGTGCACCACGTCCGCGAACAGGGTGTCGGTGCGTTCCTGGCCCAGCACCAGCGTTTTGGCGAAGGCCTTGATGACGCCTGCCTGCTCCACCACGGTGATCACCTCCACCTTGGGTTGCACGAAGCCGCGCTCGTTCGCCTTCAGCACCATGGTGCCGCCCAGCAGCGCCATGTTCACGTCCACGTAGGGCCCCACGCCCGGGCGCTGGTACACCTTGGTCTCCACCACAAGCCCCACCTGGGCCGTGGAGAGCAGTGCGAGCAACAGGGAGCCGAGGAGGAACAGGGGGCGGGTCATGGAACACATCCCTACAAAGTTAGGACCACCGGTGGGGTGAGATGGACCGTTCATGGCTCCAACGGTACCGGAGGCCGCGTGGGGAGGGTGGAGGCAAGCCCGGTTCAAGCTTCGCTTTCGCGGGTTTTTCGTTCCCGGGACCAGATCAAACTGTGAGTCAGGGATTGCGCTAAGAAGCGCCATCCCGTTGAGGGGGAGGCTTCAAGGCAAGCCCTGCTCAAGCTTCGCTTTCGCGGCTTTTTCGTTCCCAGGACCAGCTCAGACTGTGAGTCAGGGATTGCGCTAAGAAGCGCCATCCCGTTGAGGGGGAGGCTTCAAGGCAAGCCCTGCTCAAGCTTCGCTTTCGCGGCTTTTTCGTTCCCGGTCTTAGTTGAAGAACGTTTGGGTGAGAATAGGGATTGACCTCCCGTTGGTCGGTCTTTTCCAAAAGTGGGAGGCTTCAACACAAGCCCGGCTCAAGCTTCGCTTTCGCGGCTCTTTCGTTCCCGGTCTTAGTTGAGGAACGTATGTGTGAGAATAGGGATTGACCTCCCGTTGGTCGGTCTTTCCCAAAAGTGGGAGGCTTCAACACAAGCCCGGCTCAAGCTTCGCTTTCGCGGCTCTTTCGTTCCCGGTCCCAGCTCAAGCAAGCTTGGCTGGTCTCGGGAACGAAAAAGCCCGGCCACATCGTGGCGCGGGCTTGTCTTGGCGGAGAGGGAGGGATTCGAACCCCCGTTACCCGTAGGTAAAGCGGTTTTCAAGACCGCCGCGATCGACCACTCTGCCACCTCTCCGGATGGGCGGCTGCGAAAGTACGGTGTGGTTCAGCAGCCCGCTGCGATCTTTGAGGCGATGTCCACCATCCGCCTTCGGTTCCTGGGTACTGGCACCAGCCAGGGCGTGCCCGTGGTGGCCTGCGCCTGCTCGGTGTGCCGCAGCACCGATCCGCGCGATGCACGCCTGCGCAGCTCGGTACTGTTGTCCGTGGGCGGTGCGGACCTGCTCATCGATGCGGGCCCCGACCTGCGCCAGCAACTGTTGCGGGCCGAGATCTCCTCGGTGGATGCCGTGCTGCTCACCCACGAGCACATGGACCACGTGGCCGGGCTCGATGACCTGCGCGCGCTCAACTTCCACCTGCGGCGCCCGATGGACATCCACAGCAATGCCGACACCCTGGCCTCCATCCGGCGCATGTACCACTACGCCTTCGCGGAGGACCGCTACCCCGGCGTGCCCGAACTGCGGCTGCACGAGGTGCCCGGCGATCGCATGCGCGTGGCTGGTGTGGACCTGGAGGTGATCACCGTGATGCATGGCCGCATGCCGGTGCTGGGCTTCCGCCATGGCCCCCTGGCCTACATCACCGATGCGAAGTGGATCGCGCCCGACCAGCTGGACCGCCTGCGGGGACTGGAGGTGCTCGTGATCAATGCGCTGCGGATCAAGGAGCATCCCACGCACCTCAACCTCGCCGAAGCCTTGGACATCGTGGCCGAGCTGGCGCCGAAACGGACCTACTTCACGCACATCAGCCACCTGCTGGGCCGCCAGGCCGATCTGGAACGCACCCTGCCGCCCAACGTGCAGCTCGCCGTGGATGGGCTGGAGGTGCTGGCCGAGGGATAGTTCACGGCACCACGAAGCGGCGCACCGTGCGGCCCTGGTCGCCCACCAGGCACAGGGTGTAGACCCCGGCGGTCAGCGTGTGTGGTGGAAGGGACGTGCCCGAACGCAGTAGTGCCGGTTCATGCAGCACCCGGCCCGTGGGGTCGATCAGGAAGGCCTGTCGCCAGGGCCCACCATCGGCGTTGAACGTTGGGCTTTCCGCAGTGGCCGTGGTCAGGGTCTCGAAGAGCAGGGTGATGATCTCCGTATCGCTCAGTGCCCGATCGTAGATGCGCACATCGTCGATCCAGCCGGAGAAGGGCGCTGAGCCCGATGAGGTGGCGCCGAGCGCCGCATTCTGCTGCGGGGCGATGCCGATGGCGCCGGTCGCCGACGTGGCGGCCATCAGCGCGCCGTTCGTGTACAGCCGCATCTGCGCACCATCGTAGGCCGCCACGAGGTGGTACCACTGGCCCCCGAAGAGGGAGGAGGGCGGGGTGGTCAGCTCGGTGACGGTGCCGCCGGTGCGCAGCCGGAAGCGCAGGGCACTGGCCTGCACAAAGCTCACGGACCAGGTGAGCTCGCCGCCCGCTGCGGACTTGGCCATCAGCGTGCGCTCCATGCCGGTCACGAAGTCGGGCTTCACCCAGCACGACAGGGTGATCGCCGTGCCGCCGTTCAGCAGGTCGCAGGGACCGAGCAGGATGCGGTCATCCACCCCGTCGAACCGCGCCGCCCCTTGGTGGTGGCCACCGTCCGGGTCCCAGACCACGCCGTTCTGCAGCACGCCGGTGGAGGCACCGGCCACGGGTGCGGCGGTGACGCCGTTGCTTTCATCCAAGGCCCAGTGGTACACCGGTCCGGACTGGGCATGCATGGGGAGGCCGATCGGCAGGAAGGCGAGGGGGAGCAGGTGGCGCAGCATGGCAGGTCGCTTGTGCTCCTGCCTACGTGGCCCCACTGGCGTTGCGTTGCCCGCCATCGTCCAGCGCGGGGCGTTGGGCCATCAAGCCCGCATCCGGATCGTCCGGCAAGGCGGCGGTTCAGACGAACATCCGGTCCTCGCGCAGGCACTCGCCCAGCTGCCGGTAGGTGGTGCGCAGCTTGTCCAGCGAAGGGGTGCGCCCCGTGTGCTTCAGGATCCGCGAGGCGAGGCAGCCATGCTCCAGGATGTGGGCAATGCGGGTGCGGGCATCGGGCCCCAGCTCACCATACAGCTCCACGAAGAGGTGCTGCCACAGCTTCTGCACCGTGAGGTGCTCCTGCTTCATCAGGCCGAACATCAGCAGGTAGTCGCGGTTGGTGATCAACGCCTGCCCGGCATCCTTCATGGTCTGCAGCAGCAGCGGCAACAGGTCGCTCTCGGACCACGCCCGCTGCAGGTAGGTGCTCACCCAGCGTCCGCTCGTCAACGCCTTCAGCACCGCGATGATGAGCTCAGCGATGGCCAGGTCGGCGGAGGTGCATTCCTGCACATCGGCGGTGCGCAGGGTGAGCAGGCCCCGGTCAAAGAAGGCTACGGCCGCGCGGTCGTTGGCCTGCTCGGGGTCGATGCCGGGGATGGCACCCAGCACGCCGAGGGCCTGCGCGATGGGGGCCAGGATCTCGCGGTCATGGTCCTCCTGGGTGAAGACGGCCTCGGGCACCACCGATCCCACGAACTCCACATGGGGGTCGTAGGTGTGCAGGGAGGCCTCCAGGCGCGCATCCAGGAAGCCGGCCGACCGCCCCTCGAGGAAAGGCGAGGAGGCGCACAGCCCGGGGAGGATGGGCAGCAGCAGGCGCGTGGCGGCGTGCAGCTTGCCGAACTCGCTGTCACCAGCGAAGGTGAACGACTGCTCGGCGCGCTGGTCGTTGCACCAGCCGTGGCGCTCCAGTTCGAAGGCGCGGCGGTAATGGGCCAGCGCGGGCGCTTCGGGCCGCTCGGGCACCACCGCCTCGCCGGCGGGCACCATGAAGGGGTGCGCCCCGGTGGGCAACAGCATGGCGTTGTAGCGGGCCAGCACGGCATCCAGCCCCTTCACCTGTGCGGTGAAGCGGTCCTTCAGGGACGACCATTTGCGGGCGGGCCTGTTGCTGCGCAGCAGCACCTGGTGGTCGGCCATGCCGGGCCGCCATTCCATCACCCCGATGCGCTGCCAGGGGCCGCTGCCCTTGAACAGCTCGCTGATCAGCGGCCGCACGCGCAGGTCGTCGCGGTCCACCACGGAGTAGGTCACCGTGAGGTGGTGCGCCTCAAGAAGGTGGTAGGGACGTTTGCGCGCGTTCATGGCGAAAGGCAGGCCGCTGCTTCAGCGACCGGCGGAGGCCACAAAGATGGCGCGATCGCGGAACGGCCCGTCCCCCAAGTGGGTAAGCCCCATTCAAGGCCTTTTGCGAAGCCTTACTCGGATGCGGGCTTGCGCAGGGTGGCGGTCAGCAGGCCTTCCACCGAATAGACCTCGCGTTCGCCAGGCACGTTCACATAGGTCCAGCTGCCCACCTTGCCCGGTGCAAAGGTGGTGGAGCCCAGGTTCAGCGCGTGCTCCGTACCATCCACATGGATGAAAGTGATGCGGCACAGCGTGCTGTCGGTCAGGTGGTAGCGCTCGCCCAGCAGGCGGATCATGCCCATGTCGCGCTTCACCTTCACCTCGCGGAACAGGGTCAGCAGTTCCGAGGCCCGCGCCCCCGGCGAAAGGGTGGTGTCCGGTCCGTGGGTCCAGCGCCAATCGCGGCCCGAGCGCTGCAGTTCCAGGTCGTTGCGGGGATCGGCGCGGTCCTCGAAGCGGATGGTGATGATGGCGCTGGTGTCCAGCTGCATGGCCCAGGTGCGCGGCTCTTTCACGGGTGCCCGGAACCCGAAGTACTTGCCGATGGCGAACAAGGCGACCAGCACCGCCGCAGCGATCAGCAGGGAACGGGTGGAGGCGCTCAGCTTCATGGCCGCGAAAGTAGGCGGCCCGGTCTCAGCGGAATCGCCGCACGTAGTCCTGGTAACTGACGCACTCCTCGATGGCCCGGTAGGCCTCGCGGCTCTTGCGGTCGGTGAGCTCATTGGTCCAGGGGTTCTCCCATTCGTCCAGGCCACCTTCGCCGGCGTAGTCCAGCCAGTTGCGTTCGCATTGGCCGGCCATGCGCACGGCCATGGCCTTCAGCACGGGGTCCTTCGCATACGCGATCGCCAGGATGTAGTGCTCCTTGGCGCGCTGGGTGCCGAAGTAGTCGTCATCGCCCGGACCGCTGTCCTCGCGGTCGCGCCACTGGTCCATCTCCCACATGCTCCACGCGATGCGCGAGAGGCCCCAGTACTTGCCGTGCCAGCTCATGCTGTAGTAGGCGTTGCCCAGCAGGTAGTGGTTCAACGCACGCTTCTTCGGGTCGCGGGCGGCCTCGTTCTTCAGGGCGATCATGCGTTCCACGATGGTGAGGCGGGTGTACCGCGCGCTGTCGCTGTGGCTGTAGTTGTGCGGGTCCTCGATGTTCACCACGAAGGGGTCATCGTCCGCGAAGAGGCTGTACGGGTAGTCGTTCCAGAACGCATCGGGGACCTGACGGTAGGCGGCGGCAGCTTCCTCCAGCCGGTCCTCGCGCAGGTACCACATGGCCTTGTAGTCGAGCAGTTTCTCGCAGGTCAGTTCGTTGCCCTTGAAGATCTCTTCGGTGCCTTCCCAGTCCGCTGGCCGTTCGTCGGTGGCGGTGAGGTAGCGCTCGAAGGGCGTCTTGTCCGGCTTGTCCAGCAAGGCGATCATGCGGTCGTAGTCGGCCGGGGTGGCCTGCTCAAAGGCGACGTGACGGGCGTTCTTGCCCTGCCAGGTGACCATGTTGCCGAATTGCCGCTCACTGCGGGCGAGCAGGAAGACGCCTTCGGGCACTTCGCCGCGCTCGATGAGCTTCATGCCCAGGTAGAGGTGCAGTTGGCCCAGCAGCCTGCTCCGGTGCGGAAAGAGGACCGGTTCGGTGTTCACCAGCTCCACCAAGGCCAGGATATCCTGCCGGGTTCGTTCGGTGAGCGTCGTGCTGCTCATCACGCCGCACAGGATCAGATCGAGGCGGGCCTGCACCTTGATCAAGGGATCGGCAGTGGGGTGGTCCACCAAACGCTTCAGGAGGTTGGTGCACGATGGGATCCTTCCGGCCACGAAGCTCAGGTGCCCGTCCAACAGGTTCAGCAGCGGACGCTGTTCCGGCGCGGCTTGCGGGGCGATGCGGCGGATGAACTCCTGGATGCTGCGCAGGTAGTCCAGATCGGCTTGCAGCACCTGCTCGCGCGTCACGCCCTCCTCCAATTCGTTCCAATGGCGGATGGCCGCATCGTATTCCGTCACCGCCGGGGTGAGCAGCCAATCCTCCAGCTTGTTCACCTCGCGGGTCAGGAGCAAGGGTAGGTGGCGGTTGCCGGGGTCCCATGCGGCGATGCGTTCGAGGTCCTCCAGCGTCCGGCCGGGATGCTGCAAGTCGCGCATCACCAGCAGCGTGGCGCGGTGCCGGTCGTCCTTCGCCAATGGCAGGTAGTTCTCCACCTCACTGCTCACGAACAGTTGCACCATGCGGAACTGCTTGTCCGGTGCGCGGTCAAAGAGCCCGGCGAAGGCCAGGTCGCGCTCGGGGTTGTCGAGCATGCCAGCGATGTAGAACGCTGCGGAGGCCTCCATCCATGAGCGTCCGCGTAAGGGCGCGAGGTACTTGTCGTAGAACGGCTGCGGGTCCATATCGGGACGCTCGGGGTCGTGCCCGTGGTGGGCCAGCCGCACCAGTTGGAAGGCCAGCCGGGCGCGCAGCAGGGGATGCCTGGCTGCCTTCAGTTCGGCGATGCCCGTGCGCCAGGCCTTGCGGATGCCGTCGCCATCGTGCGCGATGAAGCCCCAGGGATCTTCGCTGTTCACCAATTGCTCGCACCGCTTGGCATAGCGGATGTAGGCGGGCCAGCCGTTCTTCATCCGCGCCAGCGCCTGCAGGAAGGCGTTGCTACGGAAGAGCTCCTCCTCATGCGCGAAGAAGACCATCGGATCGGTGCCGTAGAGGATGGAAGCGATGGCCTCCGCAGGCACCGTGTTGCCCACCACCGCCTGCCATTCCGCGATGTTCGCATCGTAAGGCAGCGCAGCGATCTCGCTGTAGTCGGTGGCATACAGCTCTTCCGTGGTGAAGTAGAAGGCATGCAGGGGCCGGGAGGCGGCCAGTTCGGGTTGCAGCAGCCAGAAGCGGAAGTCCTCGCTGGTGGTGTAGTCGGGGCCGCAGCTGTTGAGCATCGCGGGTCGCGCGACCAGCACCAAGGCCAACAGGTAGGGAAGGAAGCGCTTCATGGACGCTTGTATTGGGGGTCGATCACGGGCACGGTGGTGTCCACAGGCACCCAGAGCGCGGTGTCCACTGCGATCGCTGCTGCACTGTCCAGAAAGGGCTCGGTCATGTCATGTTCGAAGGGGAAGGCCCCCTGGCGTCTTGGCCCGAAGCAATCGAAGCCGGCTTCCACCTGTTCCCTGCTCATCCGCTGGAAGGTGCCCGTGCCCAACTCGAAGTAGGCCACGGCGAGGGTGTCGCTGTTCACGGCCGTGCGCGCCAGCTCCACCACCTGTGCGATCACCTCGGGCGTCATGCGTTCCACGCGCACCACGTCGCCCAGGTGCAGTTGGGGCATGTGTTCGTTGTTCTCCTGCGTCACTTGCAGGGTGCCGTTGGTCTCGCCGGTCAGCAGGCCCAGGGATAGCGCATCCTGCACCTGTTGGTCCTGCAGCACGCCCACGAAGGCCCCGTTGCGGAACTGCACGCCCCACGAGAAGGCGGGCAGACCGATGTCCAGCGGCAGGGGATAGGGCTTGGCGTGGGCGAAGTAGGGCTCGGCCGTGGCGCGGTCGAAGATGGAGTTCACATCGCCCGGTTCCGTGATGGTGCTTACGTTATAGGGCATCAGCATGCCGCGGTCCGCAGGTGGCACGCCGGTCTTTGCGGGCTGTGCGTACTGGTGCAGGCGGACCGTTACCGTGAGCGGCACATCGAGGCTGTCGTTCATGATCCGCGTCAGGCGGAAGAAGCGGTCCTTGGACTTTGGGCTCCAGTCGCAGTCCAGCAGCACGCCGTGCACCCGTTCCGGAAGCTCCATGCGCAGCTTGCGCAGCAGGTTGCGGGCCAGCAGGTCGGTGCCCCCATCATCCAGCTTCAGGAAGGTGTTGTTAGTGATGTAGATGCAGGGCACCAGCTCCACCTGGTCGGTCCAGTTGCCTCTGCGCTCGCTGTAGTTGCGCCATTGGTAGGGGATGCGCACCACCGAGACCGGGTGCGCGCCGTTGGCCGGGTTCCAGTCGATGTCCAGCAGCTTGTGGTACACCCGCTGGATGCCGTTGCGCGTAATGGCCTGCTCCTCGCCGCCTTCCAGCCAGTAGCTGTTTTTCCAGCGGAAGGCCGAAGGGATCACCACGGGGGCCTTTTCCTCGGTGCGGAAGAAGCCCAGCGCGATCACCGGGAGAAAGAGCAGGGGCGACCAGCGCAGCAGGCGGTGCATGTTGGCGGTGGGAACGTGGGTGAAGGCGCGGTTAGTACCTCGGGGGAGCAAAGAAAGCGCGCTACAGATGCCCGTGCTCAGGGGCAACCACCACCGCTCAGCCCCGCATCCGCCTGGTGGCCTCCATGGCCCACTCCAGCTCGGCCAGCAGGGCATCGCAGCGCTTCGCCCAGGCCTCGGCCTCCGCGGCCACGCCCTGCTCATCGAAGGCGGCCTTCACCGTGGGCACCTGCATGGCCCCGGTCATCACCCAGGCGCGGATCTTCCACAGCGTGGTCAGCAGTTGCAGGGTGACCTGCGCGCCACCGAAGGCACCGCCGCTCACGGGCACCAGGGCCACGGGCTTGCGCTTCCATTCATCGGTGAGCAGGTCGATCACGTTCTTCAAGCTGGCCGGGAAGCTCGCATTGTATTCGGGCGACACGATGATGACGCCATCGGCATTGCGGATGCGTTCGGCAAAGGCCACCACCTCCGGCGCCGGCGCGGTCATGAACTTCAGCCGTTCGTGGAAGAGGGGGAAGTCCAGTTCGGCCAGGTCGATCAGGTCCGCGGTGTGCGCGGCCCTGCTGGTGATGTGGCGGTGCAGGTGCTGCGCCACGCGGTGGCTCATGCGGCCGTCGCGGATGCTGGCGGAGAGGATGACGATGTGGGACATGGGTTCTGTGGTGTGGATGAGCGCAGGCCTAACCGACCTTCACGCTGGTCATGGCGATGCTGCCCATCACGGTGCGGTCGTTGAAGAGGCTTACGGGCTCCTTGCGGTCCTTGAGGCCCAGCACGTAGAGCAGGGGCAGGTAGTGCTCCGCCGTGGGGATGCTGAGCTGGAAGGTCCGGCCCTGGTTGGTGTAGTCGGCCAGTTGCGCATGGCCCTCGTTCATGATCAGCTCCTTCATGCGGCTGTTGGCCTCGATGGCCCAGTCGTAGCCGCCCTCGGGGTTGCGCCAGTCGATCAAGCCCAGGTTGTGCACCATGTTGCCGCTGCCGATGATGAGCACGCCCTTGCGGCGCAGCACGGCCAGCTCGCGGGCCAGGTCGTAATGCTGTTGGGGCGAAAGGCTGCGGTCCAGGCTCAGTTGCACCACGGGCACATCGGCCTTCGGGAAGAGGTGGATGATCACGCTCCACGCGCCATGGTCCAGGCCCCACTGGTGGTCGATGCCGATGTGGGTGCTGGTGACGGCCTGCTGGGTCTGTTCGGCCAGCACCGGACTGCCCGGCGCGGGGTACTGCACATCGAACAGGGCCTGCGGGAACCCGCCGAAATCGTGGATGGTGCGCGGCTTCTCCATGCCCGTGACGAAGGTGCCGCGGGTCTCCCAGTGCGCGCTGATGCACAGGATGGCGTTGGGGCGGGGGAGGTCCTTGCCGATGCCTTGCCATCCGCGGGAGAACTCGTTGTCCTCGATGGCGTTCAGGGGACTGCCGTGGCCCAGGAAGAGCACCGGCATGGGCGGGGTGGCGGGGAGCGTGTCCAGCGAACGGCCCAGTTCGAGGAGGCCGATGGCAGCGCCCAGCGGTGCGATGCTCATGAGGTGGAGGGCTTGGCGACGGTCCATGTCCGACACAAAGGTAGGTCAATTGTTTTCCATGGAAAGTAAATAAGGGTCTTTAACGAAAAGTCGGGCCTCTCCCCGAGGTCCTGCTCCACTCGCCAACTGTCGTCGGATACCGGTGGCCGACGACCTTCTGGGCCGATACACCATGGGTGGAGGGACCGATCGGCAGCAGTCCACGGGGTTGACGGTCCTCAACGACCGCGGGCCATGTCAGGGTTTGTCCTCACCGCCTAGCAACAGGCGCAGCGCCTCCCATTCGGGCACCTCCTCGCTCACCAGCTTGAGGATGGAGGCCAGGGGAAGGAGCAGGATCATACCCGCCACACCCCAGAGGAGGCCACCGGCGAAGATGATGAGGAGCGAAGCCATGGTGTTTAGCCCCAGCTTGCCCCCGACCACTTTCGGGAAGATGAGGTTGGCCTCCAGGTACTGTACCACGGCCAGCACGCTGATCACCCCCACGGGGATCCACAGGCTGCCGGTGGTGGTCCATGCCAGGGTGATGGGCAGCAGCGAGCTAAGGATGATGCCCGCGTAGGGGATCATGGTGGCCACGGCCGTGAGCATGCCGAAGAGGATGGCGTTGGGCACGCCCAGGATCAGGAAACCCACGCTGTTTAGGGTGCCCACGATGAGGTAGACCTGCACCATGCCCAGGATGAACCGCGCGTAGTTCGAGACCACCTTCTGCAGCAGGCCTGGCAGGTGGTCGGCCCAGGACCGGTCCACGAGCTTGGTGAGCGCGGTGACGTAGGTGCGGCGGTGGTACAGCAGCAACGCGCTGAACACCGGGATGATGAACAGGTTGAAGAGCATCCCGAAAAGCGCTGACAGCGCAGAGCCCATGTAGGGCGCCACCTTACCAGGCAGGGCGTTCACCAGCGGCCCCCACCATTCGTCGTGGTGGGCCTGCCCCAGCTCCGCGATCTCCTTGTTGATCCAGGTCCAGAAGGCCCCGAAGCCGGTGCTGGCCTCGCCGGTGAGCATGGGCAGTTCGGCCAGGAAGGTGTTCACCTGGAACAGCAGCAGGCCCACCAGCAGACCGAAGACCACGCCCACGAGCATCAGGCCGACGGTGATCGCTGCCCAGCGCGGCAGGCCACGGGACTCCAGGCGGGAGACCACTGGGTAGAGCACCAGCGCCACCAGCAGGCCATAGGCCAGGGGGATGAGCACGTACCGGCCGAGGTACAGGATGGCGCCAAGGCCAAGCGCGATGTACAGGTTGCGTACCAGGGAAGAGGACCGGATCGGCATGCTCGCGAATGTAGACAGGGCGATGTCGCTGTGCAGGGGCCTCGCGAAAAAGTAAGCCCCGACCTCGAGGGCCGGGGCTTGCTGTGTGCGTTGGTCAGGCTCAGACGGCAGCCACCTTGTCGGCCTTGTAGGCGCCGGACTCCAGCTTCTTCTTCACCTCCTTGAAGCTGTTGATGGTGCGTTGCACATCCTCCATGGTGTGGGCTGCGGTGGGGATCAGGCGCAGCAGGATCACGTCCTTGGGCACCACCGGGTACACCACGATGCTGCAGAAGATGCCATGGTTCTCGCGCAGGTCGATCACCACGTTGGTGGCCTCGGGGATGCTGCCCTTCATCATCACGGGGGTCACGCAGCTATTGGTGACACCGATGTCCAGGCCGGCCTCCTTCAGGCCGCTCTGCAGGGACTTGGTGATGGTCCAGAGCTTCTCGGCCAGCTCCGGGCGCGTGCGGATCATCTCCAGGCGCTTCAGGGCGCCGACCACCACGGGCATGGGCAGGCTCTTGGCGAAGGTCTGGCTGCGCATGTTGTAGCGCAGGTACATGATCACATCCTCGGGCCCGCTCACGAAGGCGCCGATGGTGGCCATGGCCTTGGCGAAGGTGCCGAAGTAGATGTCCACGCCGTCCTGCACGCCCTGGGCGTCGGCGGTGCCACGGCCATCACGGCCCACCATGCCGAAGCCGTGCGCATCGTCCACGAAGAGGCGGAAGTTGTACTTCGCCTTGCGCTCCACGATCTCCTTCAGCTTGCCCTGGTCGCCGGCCATGCCGAAGACGCCTTCGGTCATCACCAGGATGCCGCCGCCGGTCTGCTCCACCACCTTGCGGGCGTTCTCCAGCTGCTTGTCCAGGCTGTTCATGTCGTTGTGCTGGAACACGAAGCGCTTGCCCATGTGCAGGCGGGCGCCGTCGATCATGCAGGCGTGGCACTCGCTGTCGTACACCAGCACGTCGTGGCGGGAGAGGAGGGCCTCGATGGCGCTCATGCAGCCCTGGTAGCCGTAGTTGAGCAGGAAGGTGTCCTCCTTGCCCATGAAGTCGCTCAGCTCATCCTCCAGCTGCTCGTGGTACTTGGTCTGGCCGCTCATCATGCGGGCGCCCATCGGGTAGGCCATGCCCCATTGGGCTGCGGCCTCCGCGTCCACCTTGCGCACCTCCGGGTGGTTGGCCAGGCCCAGGTAGTTGTTCAGGCTCCACACCAGCACGGGCTTCCCGCGGAAGGTCATGTGCGGGCCCAGTTCGCCCTCCAGCTTGGGGAAGGAGAAGTAGCCGTGGCTGTCCTTGGCGTGGCGGCCGATGTGGCCGAGGTCCTTGCGGAGCTTGTCGAAGATGTCGTTCATGGGTGGTGTGCGCCGGGGGCGCGTTCGGTTCGTTCGGATGGGCGGCGACCCGGTCGACAGGGCCTGCAACGCTTCCGCAAATGTAACCGGCCCGTAGATCCGCCGTGGGCCCATCGTTACCCGGCTGTCCACGCGTGCCTGTCGATCGCGGGCCCCTATCTTTGCGCCCCTTCGCCCATGCGCCACCTGTTGCTGCTGCTCTCCCTCGTCCTGCTCCTGGCAGGCTGCAGCGACTTCAACCGTGCCCTGAAGAGCACCGACGCGGCCTACAAGATGCAGGTGGCCGAGAAGTACTACAACAACGGCAGCTACGACCGGGCCATCCCTCTCTTCGAGGAGCTGGTGATGATCCAGCGGGGTCGGGCCGAGGCCGAGCGCGTGAACTACATGTTCGCCAAGGCCCACTACCTGATGAAGGACTACACCCTGGGCGGCTACTACCTGTCCAACTTCGTGCGGACCTTCCCCTCCAGCCAGTACGCCGAGGAGTGCGCCTTCCTCACGGCGATGTGCTCCTACCGCAATTCTCCGGAATACGAGCTGGACCAGGCGGATACGCGCATGGCCATCGACCAGCTGCAGCTCTTCCTGGTGCGCTACCCCAGCACCACCCTGAAGGACAGCTGCAACACGCTGATCGACGGACTGCGGACCAAGCTGGAGCTCAAGGCGTGGAAGGCCGCCTACCAGTACTACCACATGCGCAACTACCAGGCTGCCGGCGTGGCCTTCAAGAACTTCCTGCGCGAATGGCCCAACTCCAAGCACCGCGAGGACGCCCTGTGGCTCACCCTGCGTTCCGACCATGCGCTGGCCCTGAACAGCGTGGAAAGCCGCAAACGCGAACGGATACAGGAAGCGATCGCTTCATTCCGTAATTTCGCGGACGCTTTTCCGCAAAGCGGCCTGCTCCCTGATGCCGAGAAACTGCACCGGGAGCTGCTGGTGATGCAGGTAGGAGTGAGCATACAAGAAGCAATAGGACCATGAAGCCCACGAGCGCAGCCAAGACCACCATCACTCGCAACGTCGCCGATCTGGACAAGGAGACGGGCAATGTTTACGAAGCGGTGGCCCTGTTGGGCAAGCGCGCCAACCAGATCAGCGTTCAGGTCAAGGAGGAGCTGAACGCCAAGCTCGAGGAGTTCGCCGTGTCGGGCGAGAACCTGGAGGAGGTGTACGAGAACCGCGAGCAGATCGAGGTGAGCAAGCACTACGAGCGCATGCCGAAGCCCACCGCCCTGGCCATCCAGGAGCTGATCGAGGGCAAGCTCTACTTCCGCCGCGTGGAGGAGGGCCCCGCACAGCCCGCGCAACAAGGCTGATCACCGCCACCATGGCCAGCGGACCCGTTCCGCCCATCGCACTCAACCGCAAGGTGCTCCTCGGCGTGTCCGGGGGCATTGCTGCGTACAAGTCCGCCATCCTGGTCCGCGAACTGGTCAAGGCCGGTTGCGAGGTGCAGGTGGTGATGACCCCTTCGGCCCACGATCTCGTTACGCCGCTCACGCTGGCCACGCTCAGCAAGCGGCCGGTCCTCACGGACCTGTTCGTGCGCGACGGCAGCGGCCAGTGGAACGACCACGTGCACCTGGCCCGCTGGGCCGATGTGATGCTGGTGGCCCCCGCCACCGCCAATACCCTGGCCAAGATGGCCAACGGGCTCTGCGACAACCTGCTCATCGCCTGCTACCTCAGCATGCCGGGCGGCACCGAAGGCACCGGTTCGCGTGTGTTCGTGGCCCCGGCCATGGACCTGGAGATGTGGAAGGACGCTTCCACCGTGGCCAACCTGGAGCGGCTGCGTGCCTGCGGGGTACGGACCATCGGGCCCGAAAGCGGTGAACTGGCCTCCGGGCTCAGCGGTGAAGGCCGCATGAGCGAACCGGCCGACATCGTCGCCGCTTTGGCGCAGTCGTTGGTCGGGAACAGCCGGTTGCGCGGCCGCACGGTGCTGATCTCCGCCGGCCCCACCCAGGAGGCCATCGATCCCGTCCGCTACATCGGCAACCGCTCCAGCGGCCGCATGGGCTTCGCCCTGGCCGAGGAGGCCGCCCTGCGTGGCGCCACCGTGCAGCTCGTGGCCGGCCCGGTATCCCTGCGCACGGACCGCCCGGGCATCCACCGCACCGATGTGGTGAGCGCGGCCGAGATGGCCGAGGCCTGCCGATCGCTGGCGCCCGCTTGCGATGCGGTGATCATGAGCGCCGCGGTGGCCGACTTCCGCCCCAAGCGATCGGCCGACAGCAAGATCAAGAAGGGGGGCGGGGTGCTGGACATCGAACTGGAACCCACCGAGGACATCCTGGCGACCCTTTCGGCCACCCGACCGGCCGGACAGGTGGTGGTGGGCTTTGCCTTGGAGACGAACAATGAACGGGCCCATGCCCAGGACAAGCTGGTGCGCAAGAAGCTGGACCTGCTGGTGCTGAACAGCCTGCAGGACCCCGGTGCGGGCTTCGGGGTGGACACCAACAAGGTGACCCTGCTGGCACCGGGCACGGATCCCGCGGAATTGCCGTTGATGTCGAAGCCCGAGGTGGCCCGCGCTATCTTGGACCGCTTGGAAGAACTGCTCTGAATCATGCGGAAACTCGCCTGCCTCCTGCTCTTGCTCCTGCCTCCTGCCATCCGGGCGCAGGAGTTCAATTGCCAGGCCAGCGTCATCGCCCCGCAGGTGGCCCAGGCCCAGCCGCGCGTGTTCCAGTCGCTGGAAGTGGCCATCAAGGAGTTCTTCCAGAACCGCCGCTTCACCAACGCCAACTTCGCGCCTGCCGAGCGCATCGAGATCAACCTGCTGCTCACCATCACGCAGCAGCCCGCGCCCGACCGCTTCGAGGGCACCCTGCAGGTGATCTACAGCCGGCCCGTGTACGGCACCGACTACAACAGCCCGGTGCTCGACCTGGTGGACAACCAGGTGGTGTTCAACTTCCTGGAGAACACCCAGATCGAGTTCACGCCGGACCGCTTCATGAACAACCTCTCGTCCATCCTGGGCTTCTATGCCTACTTCGTGCTGGGGCTGGATGGCGACACCTTCTCGCCGCTGGGCGGCACCGAGTACTACAACCTGGCGCAGCAGGTGGTGAACAATGCGCAGAACGCCGCCGAGCCCGGCTGGCGTTCCTCCGAGGACCAGACCAACCGCTACTGGTTGCTGGACAACCAGGTGCAGGCGGTGTTCCGGCCCTTCCGCGACCTGCTCTACAGCTACCACCGCGAAGGGATGGACAGCATGTCCGAGGATGTGGCCGCCGCGCGCCGTATCATCGCCGCAGGCATCGAGAAGCTGCGTTCCGTGCACCAGGTGAAGCCCTCCAGCTACAACCTGCAGGTCTTCTTCAACGCGAAGTACAACGAGCTGGTGGAGCTCTTTAAGATGGGCGAGTCCCAGGAGAAGAGCAAGATCTTCAACACGTTGCAGATCATCGATCCCGGCCACATCAACCAGTACCAGAACATCATGCGCGGGTCGTGACCAGCGCCTGTTACCCAACTGGTCCCGTGTGTCGTCGGTGTGCTTGAGCGCCTCCTATCTTGGCGCCTGACGCCCTGACCGTTTTTCCGTCATGCTCAAGCGGCTCTCCATTTCCAATTACCTGCTGATCGACCACCTGGTCCTGGACCTCTCCGGTGGGCTCACCATCATCACCGGCGAGACCGGCAGTGGCAAGAGCATCCTCATCGGTGCGCTGGGCCTGGCCATGGGCGACCGGATCGATGCGGGCCTGGCGCGCGATGCGGCCAAGCGCTGCGTGATCGAGCTGGAGATCGACACCAAGGCGCCGTGGCTCGCGGCCTGGTGCGAGGCCGCTGGCGTCCCGCTCGAACGTCCGTTGATCGTCCGCCGCCAGATCGAACCGGGCGGACGTTCGCGGGCCTTTGTGAACGACACCCCCGTGCGGCTGGAACAGCTGCGCGAACTGGGCGAGCGGCTCATCCACGTGCACAGCCAGCACCACACGCTGCTGCTGAACGACCCGCACTTCCAACTGGAACTGGTGGACCAGGTGGCAGGTCATGCCAAGGCCGTGGCCGCCTACCGCGCTGATCACCGCGCCTGGCGCGCCGTGGCCGATGAACTGGTGCGCCTGCGTGACGAGGAGGGCCGCTCCCGTGCCGAGCTCGACTACCTGCGCTTCCAACTGGAGGAGCTGGAACAGGCCCAGCTGAAGGAAGGGGAGCAGGAGACCTTGGAAGCGGACCTGCTCCGTGCCGAACATGCCGGCGAAGTGTTGCAGGCCCTGCAGGCGGTGGATGTCACCATCAGCGGGGACGAGGGTGTGCTGGCCGGACTGGCCACACTGCGCAACCAGGTGGTCCGCACCGCCCGCCACGATGCCACGCTGAACGCCCTGCTCGAACGGCTCGGCAGTGTGTCCATCGAGCTCGCTGACATCGCGGAGGAGGCCGCACGTTCCGCGAACACAGTGACGTTGGATCCCGAGCAGGCCGCACGATTGCAGGAGCGGTTGGACGTACTGCTGCGCCTGCAACAGAAACACCGCGTGAAGGACACCGCCGAGCTGATCGCCCTGCGCGATGATCTGCGTTCCCGCTGCATCGGCATGGGCTCGCTCGGCGACCGCATCGCCGAACTGGAAGGCCAGGAGTCCGCCATGGGCCAGCATGTCCGCGAGACCGCCGAGCGCATCTCCGCCGCACGCCGCAAGGCCATGCCCGAACTGGCCGTGGAGGTGGTGGGCCACTTGAAGAAACTGGGCATGCCCCACGTCCGCTTCCAGTTCAACCACGCGCTCACCGCCCCGGGGCCGGACGGCATCGATACCATCCGGGCCCTGTTCAGTGCCAACAAGGACCGTACACCCGAGCCCCTGGACAAGGTGGCCAGCGGCGGTGAGCTCAGTCGGGTGATGCTCGCGCTCATCGGCCTCAGCGCCGAAGGGCAGGGATTGTCCACGGTGGTCTTCGACGAGATCGACACCGGTGTGAGCGGCGAGGTGGCCGACCGCGTGGGCGAGCTGATGGCCCGCATGGCGCGCAAGCGCCAGGTGATCGCCATCACGCACCTGCCCCAGATCGCCAGCAAGGCCGATGTGCACCTGCTGGTGAGCAAGGACCACCAGGCCGAGGTGGTCACCACGGACATCCGCCCGGTGAATGCCGAGGAGCGCGTGCAGGTGCTGGCCCGCATGCTGAGCGGCCGCCGCACGACCGATGCCGCCGTGCAGCACGCCCGCGAACTGCTCTCCGGCAAGGCCTGAGCCGGACCGGCATGAAAAAGGCCGCATCGGTGGATGCGGCCTTTTCAGTTCATGAGGTGCTTCCCTTACTGGGGCGGCATGCCCTCGGTGCGTGTGTTGGTGGGCACCACCCCGCCGATGTTGTTCAGGATGATGTCGCGGTCGTTGTCCTGGCCGGTGTACTTCACCACCCCGCTCAGGTTGCTGTCCTCGCGGTAGTAGCCCGTCACGGTGCCGGTGGGCACCACGCCGCCCACCACCTGCAGGATCGGGTCGCGGTCGTTGTCCTGACCGGTGTACCGGATCACGTGCCGGCCTTGCGGGTCGGTCGCCATGTGGGTGTTGCCGGACCACATCTTCCACACGCCGTCCTCCAGGCGCATGGCCTCGGTGCCGTAGGTGGAGGTGGCGCCCACACGGAAGTCCACCACCAGTGGGGTGTTGGTCAGGGCCGCCTGGGTCAGCGTCATCACGCCGAGGTGGTTCCGGTGGCGGATGCTGACCATGTAGTTGCCCGGCGCGGCGTTGAGCACCACGGGCGAGGTGCCGTTGGTGCCCACGATGTCGCCATCGCGCTGCAGCAGGGCGCTGCGCGTGGCCACCACGGTGAAGGGCGCGGTGGGCGTGCGCAGTTCCACCACGATCCAGTCCACGATGGCGTCCGGACCGGTCACCTGGAGCACCGTATTGCTCACGGTCTCCCCGCCACCGCCCACGTGGGTGTAGCCCAGCCCGGTGTAGGGCTCCGTGCCCGGCAGGTAATTGCCGGCGCGCAGGTCGTCACGCATCAGCTGGTCGGCGGCGCGGTAGGGTCCCTGCAGCCACACCTTGGGGCTCAGCGCCACGGTGTTCGGCACGGCGAGGCAGCCGTTCACGATGCTGGTGAGCACGTTGTTGGCGTCCTTGTTCACGATGTCCGTGATGCTGGCGATGCAGATGGTGGCGTTGGTGAGCGTGGCGTAGTTGAGGCGCACCAGCGGCACGAAGTCGTTGTTCTTCACCAGCGAGCTGTCCAGGTAGCTGATGCCGATCACCTTGGTGCCGCCCAGCGTGGTGTAGAGGTTGATCTCACCGGCCAGGTTGGGGGCGAGGTTGGTGGCCCCTTGGAGGGTGAGGCCGCTCATCTCGAACTCATAGCCCATGACGCGGCAGCTCGGGTTGCGGATCAGGATATCCACGGTCTTGGCCACCGGGTCCAGGTTGCCGATGCTCAGGTCCACCTGGTCGCCGGTGCTTACCCAGCCGCGGGGGAAGTCGTACCAGGGGTGGTAGTGCAGCACGTGGTTCGGGTTCGGGCTGTTGTGCACGGCCTGCTGGGTGTAGGCGTTCACCATCAGCGCGGCATCCGTCACCGTGATGCGGTTGTCGGCGTTCAGGTCGTTGCAGGTGGTGGGGGAGATGTCGTCTCCCATGATCTGCTGCACGTACTCGATGGCATCGGGCTGGGTCTGGTTGCCATCGTTGTTCAGGTCGCCCCGCTTCGTGGGGCCGTTGCACACACCGTTGCAGTCCAAGCGGGCGCTGCCGTAGGGCTGTCCCTGGCAGTCGGTCCAGGTGGGGCAGTTGGTGACCTGGGTGAAGGAAGGCACGCCCTGTGCGTTGCGGGTGATGGTGATGCAGGCCTGTGCGTAGTTGTTGCTGTAGTTCATTTCGTGGCGGCCCAGCGCGTCCGGCGCCTGCTGCCAGTTGGTGCGCAGCACCAGGGTGTAGGTGCCGTCCGGCACATCGGTGATGTCGATCCAGTTGCAGGTGGTACCGGTGCCGTACTCATCGTAGCACTGCTTGCTGATGCCCATGTTGCTGCAACCGTATTGCCCCGTACCACCGAAGCAGCCCACGTCGATCACGCAGAATCCGTTCTTGAAGCCCACGGGGATGGCGTTGCCCGTCTGGTCGAAGAGGATGTAGTCCGCATAGCCGGCATAATGCGCGTGGCCATGGCAGTTGTTCGTGTTGAACATCTGTGGCTGTGTGCTGGGGCTGCCGATGTAGTAATCCGTGGTGCCGATGTTATCGATGCGCGTCGCGAAGCGCAGCACATACCGCTGTCCCAGGGCGCGCACGCAGCCCTCGACGGGGGCACAGGCGTCGGTGATGTTCACCGACTGCAACGTGAGCGTGTTGCGCAGACGGGTCTGGTTCATCACCAGGTCCGGGCCGGCCGGACAGTTGGGGTTGCCGAAGGCGATGCAGCAATCGGTGCAGGGCACCGTGGCCAGCGGCTCGTAGTTGCAGGAGGCCGTGTTCATGCAGCCCACCACGGGGCCCAGGTAGATGATGCTCACCGTGACCGCGCTGCCGCAGCTCGCGCCCGTCGCGTTGTGCCCCACGCGCAGGCGGTGCAGGGTGCCGCCCGGCATGTTGGCGTTCACCACGGCCTGCAGGCCGCATCCGCCGTCGTTGTCATCGCCGAAGGTGGCGCCCTCGATGCCGTCGCTCAGCACCACGCTGCTGCAAGCCATGTCGTAGAGCCACAGCCGAGTATCGCAGGTGTTGGTGCCGCAGGTGGTGATCTGGTACTGGCCGGTCTGCGGCGGGGTGAAGTCGTACCACTGCTCCAGCGAGGTGGTGGTGAAGGTGGCGATGGTCTGTGGGTAGCTGCCCGTGAGCGGTGCCAGGGTCAGGGGCAGGGCCGTGGAGCAGCTGAAGCCCGGCGGACAGTTGAAGGTGGTCTCCTCGAAGGTGCCGAACTGGCCACCCTGCCGCACCAGCACACCGTCCAGCCACAGGTAGTAGGCGCCAAAGCCGTAGGAGTTGTGGTAGATGCCATCCCCGGCCGTGTCGTTGATGCGGAACACCAGGCAGGTGTTCTCCGGAACACAGAGCGTGGTGCCCGAGCTGCCCCCGCTGGCGATGGTGGTGTTGGTGGCGCCGTTCTTCAAGGTCCAGCTGGTCTCGCCGGGATAGCTGTCGTTGAAGATGTCGATGCGCACGCGCTTCTGGCCGGCGGGACAGGAGTAGTCGCAGGTGCCGTTGTTCACGTTCACCGAACTGCTGTAGTTGCTGGCGGTGGTCTCGTTACAGCCGAACACGGGCGAGAGGGTGCCCACGAACACATCATCGATGGCGATGTCTGTGAGCTCTCCGCTGCCGGTCACGGCCCGGAAGCGGATGCGTACGTTCGGCTGTCCGGCCCAGGGCGCCAGGTTCAGCCAGCCCTGCTTCCAGTAGAGCCCCTGGTCACCGCTGATGCTCCAGTGGTTCTGGGTGATGGTGCCGTTGGCGTTGATGTCCACGTACAGGCTGCCCATCTGACTGCCCTGCATGTGGTACCAGAAGGTGAGGTAGGGCGTGGGCAGCGTGCTCAGGTCGAAGCAGGGCGACTGGAGGATGGCGGTCTTGCCGGGGGTGTTGGTCGCACCGGTGCCCTCCACGTACATGTACTTGGCGTTGGTGGTGGTGTTGTTCAACGTGCGGTCCGTGATGGGGCCGGTGTTGTCGGTGGGCGTGCCGTTGTTGTCCACCCACCAGTCCAGGTCATCGCCGGTGATGTTGGTCCAGTTGGTGGGCAGCGTGCCGGGCGTGCCGATGGTGCCGCTGGTGAAGGGTTGGTTGGACGGGAAGGTGGTGACGCACTGGGCGAACACGCCTCCGAACGACAGGGAGAGCAGGGCGAGCAGGGAGGACCGGAGCATGGTCGGTTGGGTCTTGGTCCCGGGAAAATAGCAGATCGTCGGGATACCCCATGGTGTGCGAATGGCCGCATCCATGGTTTCCCAACCACGGATGGCCGGTCGCGGAGCCGGGGTGGGGCAACAGAAACGATGGAAGCCGCAGAGGAAGAAGCCGCAGATGGCGCAGATGCCCTTCGACATTCTCAGGGCAAGAAATGCAGAATGGGAGGGACTGTTGATGCCAGGGTGGAGGGGAGGCGAACTGAAGTGGTAGAAGATGAGATCGAGGCAGGCGTTCAGCAAGCCATCCCAAAGGAGTTGCCTTTCATCTTGCATTCTATCTGCGTCATCTGCGGCCCGCATTTCAACGCCCGCCAGCCTGCTACTCTGCGGCCCGCATTCCATCCCCACCCATCCTCTTCCGGAGGGCGCGCTATCTTCGCCCGTCACATCACGACCCATCTATGGCACACGGACTTCTCAAGGGCAAGCGCGGCATCATCACCGGCGCACTCAACGACCAGAGCATCGCATGGAAGGTGGCCGAACTGGCCCACGCCGAGGGCGCACAGATCGTGCTCACCAACGCCCCCGTGGCCATGCGCATGGGCGAGATCAACAAGCTGGCCGAGGCGATCCAGGCCCCCATCATCCCCGCCGACGCCACCAACGATGCCGACCTGGAGAAGCTCTTCACCGGCAGCATGGAGCACTTCGGCGGCAAGGCCGATTTCGTGCTGCACAGCATCGGCATGAGCCCCAACGTGCGCAAGGGCCGCACCTACGATGACCTCAACTACGAGTGGTACAAGCAGACGCTGGACATCAGCGCCATGAGCTTCCACCGCATGCTGCAGGCGGCGGCCAAGACCGACGCCATCAACGACTGGGGCAGCGTGGTGGCCCTGAGCTACATCGCCGCCCAGCGTGTGTTCCCCGGCTATGGCGACATGGCCGATGCCAAGGCCCTGCTGGAGAGCATCGGCCGTAGCTGGGGCTACCACCTGGGCATCCAGAAGAAGATCCGCGTGAACACCGTGAGCCAGAGCCCCACCATGACCACCGCCGGCAGCGGCATCAAGGGCTTCGGCGGCTTCTACGGCTTCGCGCAGGAGATGAGCCCTTTGGGCAACGCCCCCGCGCTGGACTGCGCCAACTACTGCATCACGCTCTTCAGCGACCTCACCCGCTACGTCACCATGCAGAACCTCTTCCACGACGGGGGCTTCAGCAGCAGCGGTGTCACCCCGCAGGTGATGGAGAAGTTCACGGTGGAGTAAGCACCAGCGTCCGAAAGCGAAAGGCCGCATCGATCAGTGATCGGTGCGGCCTTTTTCATGGCTTTGGTCAAGTGACGGATAGCCTCTCGTAGTGGGGCCCCATGCACGTGAACTGGCAGGCAAGTGGATGAACCTTGGGGAAGATCACAACGTGGGCGTCCAAAGCTGACCCGCCGCCTGCTCCGTCCGTTGGCCCTATTTTCGCTCCATCGCGATGATGCCCTCCCTACGGTACCCCCTCGTTCTCCTGGCCGCGCTGCTGGCGCTGGCCCCTGTCCTCGCCCAATCCGGCAACGCCTTCTTCAAGGAAGGGGAGAAGCTGCGCGCCCAGCAGCAGCTGGAGCCGGCCCTGGAGAAATACGGCCTGGCCATCCAGGTGGACCCCAAGCTGATCAAGGCCTACGTGGCCCGCGCAGAGGTGTACGGCCTGCTGGAGCGGCCCCGCGACAAGGCCGCCGACCTGGCCAAGGCCTTTGAGCTGGACCCCGCCAATGCGGACCTGGGCGCTGATGCCGCCATGGCCTGGCTGGAGGTGGACAGCGCCCGCACCGCCCGCGCCTGTGCCGAGAAGGCCCTGGTGGTGGAGCCCAAGCACATGCGTGCCCAGCAGGCCCGCGTGCGCGCCTGCCTGGCCCTGAACGACCTGGACTGCGCCAGCGCCGCCGCCGATGCCGCCCTGGCGCTGAAGGCCACCACCGACACCTATTACCTGCACGGCCTGGTGCGCACGGCCACGCGCGACTACAAGACCGCCGAGTTCGACCTGGACAAGGTGATCGAATGGAACCCGATGTACGAGGCGGCCTACGTGGCCCTCTCCGAGGTGCAGCTGAAGCTCTATGAGCAGTACAGCGGTCCCACCATGCAGATGCGCACCCTGGAGAAGGCGATCGAGAAGTGTACGCGGGCCCTGGAGCTGAACCCCCAGAGCACCGATGCGCTCTTCACCCGCAGCAAGGCGCTGGCCCTGCAGAAGGAGTATGCCAAGGCCATTGACGACGTGAGCCGCTGCGTGGCCCTGGGCCGCACGGACCGCGCCGTGTACGTGCAGCGTGCCCGCTACTACCACGGATTCGGGCAGCACCAGAACGCGGTGAACGACCTGAACAAGGTGCTGCTGGAGCAGCCCGGCGATGTGGAGGTGCTGCTGTTCCGCGCCGAGTGCCGAGAGGCCAACCTGGACCTGGAGGGGGCGCTGAAGGACCTGGACGCGGCGCGCAAGGCCATGGAGGGCAATGCGGCCTACACGGTGGATGACCGCCGCAAGGTGCAGGAGCAGCGTGACCGCGTGGACAAACAGCTGTTCGAGCTGAACCGCGAGAGCGATCCGCCGATGATCACCGTGGTGGACCCCGTGCACCGCGGCGGGGTGGCGCAGGTGAGCTCGGTGCTGAGCCAGGTGAAGGTGAACGGCCACGTGCGCGACCGCAACATGCTGAAGCGCATCACCGTGAACGGGGTGGACGCCGACTACACCAAGGACGAGCGCGATCCCGAGTTCTTCGTGGCCGTGCCGCTCAGCGCCACCGCCTCGGAACTGGTGGTGACGGCCATGGACGTCTACGACAACGAGAGCACCATGATCCTGCGCGTGGAGCGCAACGAGGGCGTGGCGCCAGCCATCGCGGTGACCTCCCCCGACCCGGGCGGGGACCGCATCATCCGCCTCCCCGCCGGGAAGGAGGACCTCTTCATCGAGGGCACTGCCAGCGATGCGAGCATCATCCGCAGCATCACGGTGGACGGCATCCTCGCGAGCTACGTGCCCGACACCAACCGCACCGACTTCAGCATCAAGCTGGTGATCGCCGGCAAGGACCGCTTCACGGTGCGCGCCGAGGACCAGTTCGGCAATGGCACCGATGTGGTGTACCAGCTGCAGCGCAAGGCCGAGACCGTGGTGGCCGCCAAGCCCGCGGATCCCGGTGCCGGCACCACCGCGGCCAAGCCGGTGGAGAAGCCGGTGGCCGGAACGCCGGTGTCCTCGGGGGTCACCTGGGTGGTGTACATCGAGAACAGCGACTACAAGAGCTTCCCCGCGCTGCAGGGGCAGGGGAGCGATGCGGCCAAGATGCAGAAGGCCTTCGGCAAGTACAACGTGCAGAAGACCATCACCAAGAAGAACCTGAGCAAGCAGCAGCTGGAGCGCTTCTTCAGCACCGAACTGCGCGATCTGGTGCGTAACAATAACGTGAACACCGTGCTGGTGTGGTACACGGGCCACGGCCGCACCGTGGGGGGCAAGAGCTATTGGATCCCCGTGGATGGCAAGAAGGACGACATCTACTCATTCTACAACTACGGACCTCTGAAGAACCTGATCCAGAACTACAGCGAGAGCGTGAGCAACGCCCTGGTGGTGAGCGATGCCGCCGGCTCCGAGGCCAGCTTCTACGACCTTACCCGCTGATCCGAACCGACCTATGCGCCTTTCGGCACTCCTCCTTGGCTGCACCCTGGCCATCGGCCTGCCCGCCCAACGCTTCTACTTCGAACGCCTCGACGTGCAGAACGGCCTGCCCAGCAGCAATGTGTACAGCGTGCTGCAGGACAGCACCGGCCTGGTGTGGCTGGGCACCGAGGACGGTCTGGTGAGCTTCGATGGCCGCGACCGCATCGGCGTGCGCTCCTACAGCGTGGAGGATGGTCTTGCACCCAAGGGCGTGCGCTGCCTGCTGATGGACCGGACCGGCCGCTTCTGGGCGGGTCACACGGGTGGCGGCATCAGCCTGCGCACGGGCCGCAGCTTCACCCTGGCGAAGCCGCCAGGCGCCGCCCTCACCAGCGACATCACCGGCATCATCGAGAATGGGGATGGTTCCTTCTGGATCACCACCATGGGCCAGGGCGCCTTGCACGTGACGGCCGTGGGTGACGACGGCACCCTCACCGCGCAGGCCTACGGCAGCGAGCAGGGCCTGCTGGAGCACCTGCTGGACGTGCGCCGGTTCCGCGACGGCACCATCGCCTTCCTGGAGGACGGCGGCACGCTGAAGAAGTGGGAGCCTTCCTCCAAGCGCTTCGTGAGCCTGGAGTGGAACGGCCTGCAGGACGTGCTGGGTGTGAACGCCCTGTACGAGGATGCCGCAGGTCGCCTCTGGCTGGGCACCATCAGCAGCGGGGCCTACGTGCTGGACCACCGCACCGGTCAGGTGGTGAACTACAGCACCGCGAACGGACTGCCCAGCAACCTGGTCTCCTCCTTTGGTGAGGATGCCACCGGGCAGGTGTGGGTGGGCACCTGGGGCGGCGGTGCGGCCGTGATCGGACTGAACGGTGTGCGCCGCCACTACCACCCCGGCAACGGATTGGAAAGCCTGCAGGTGCGCAAGATCACCCGCGACCGCGAGGGCAACATGCTGCTGGCCACCAGCGACTACGGCCTCATCGTGTTCAAGGGTGAACGCTTCCTGAACCTGCTGGAACAGGACGGCCTGCTGGACCAGCAGGTGTGGGCCGTGATGGAGGACCGCAACGGCCGCCTGTGGTTCGGCACCGATGGCGGGGTGAGCATCCTGGACCCCACCGTGCAGGGCACGGGCATGATCAAGACGCTGCAGACGGTGCGGACCTCGCGCGTACGCAGCATTGTGGAGGATGCCCTGGGCACCATCTGGATCGGCTCCGAGACCAACGGCCTGGTGCACCTGGACCCCAGCGGCTTCAACCCCATCCCGCACCCGGACCTGGACGTGCTCATCCCGCGCGGCAAGGTCACCGCCCTGGCCGTGGGCCAGCCCGGCGAGCTGTGGGTGGGCACGGTGACGGGCCTGCGCCGCTATTCCAGCGGAGCACCGCCCATGGTGTATGGCGAGGATGATGGTGTGCCCACCACGCCCGTCACCGCCTTGTTCCGCGACGACAAGGGCACCATCTGGGTGGGCAGCAAGGACAAGGGCATCACCCGCATCGACAACGGCAAGGCCACGCGTGTGGACCTCGGTCGCGCGCTCTCGCCGTCGTGCTTCGTGCAGGACAAGGAGGGTCGCCTGTGGATGGGTTCCATGAACCAGGGTGTGGTGGTGCTGAAGGACGGGAAGCAGGAGCTGGCCTACACCAAGGAGGACGGGCTGCTGGACAACACCGTGCGTTCCCTGGTGCGCGACGAGGAGGGCTCCATCTGGATCGGTACGGTGAGCGGCCTCAACTGCCGGCGCCCGGGGCAGGAAGGCTTCCTGGCCTACACCGAGCGTTCGGGCTTCATCGGCGTGGAGGCCAAGCCCGGCGCCGTGTGCCTCGCCCGCAACGGCGACCTCTGGTTCGGCACGGCCAAGGGGGCCACGCGCGTGGTGCCCGAGAAAGGTGAAGGTTCCGCGCAACCGCCGCTGGTGGCCCTGCGTGGGCTCAGCGTGAACCTGGAGGACCGTCCCGTGGAGCAGGACCTGCGGCTCGGCCACAGCGAGCGCAGCATCCGCATCCATTACGGGGCCGTGAGCCTCAGCGACCCCGGCGCCGTTCGTTACGCCTACATGCTGGAGGGCCTCGACAACGACTGGCAGCCGCTCACCAGCGAGACCGATGCCTACTACCCGGCCCTGCCGCCCGGTTCCTACACCTTCAAGGTGAAGAGCCTGAACCGCGCCGGCCTGTGGAGCGAGAGGCCCGCCGAACTAGCCTTCACCATCCTGCCCCCGTGGTGGCAGAGCTGGTGGTTCTACACGGCGCTCACCCTGGTGATCGCCATCAGCGTGCTCAGCTACATCAAGGTGCGCGAACGCCAGCTGCGCCTGCGCAACCAGATCCTCGAACGGAAAGTGGAGGAGCGCACCGCCGAAGTGGTGGCCCAGAGCAAGGAGATCGAAGGGCAGAAGGTGCAGATCGAGGACCTGCTGCTCAACATCCTGCCCAAGCAGATCAGCGATGAACTGAAGGACAAGGGCAAGGCCACAGCCCGCCGGCATGAGGCGGTCACCGTGATGTTCACGGACATGAAGGGCTTCACCAAGGCGGCCGAGAAGATGAGCCCGGAACAACTGGTGGACGAGCTGGATGAATGCTTCATCAAGTTCGACGAGATCATCGGGCGCTATGGCATCGAGAAGATCAAGACCATCGGCGACAGCTACATGAGCGCGAGCGGCGTGCCTTCGAGCGATCCGTTCCACGCGATCAAGTCGGTGATGGCGGCGTTGGAGGTGCGCGAGATGATGGACCAGTGGCGGCGCGAGCACGAGGCGAAGGGCAAGGAGCCCTGGATCCTCCGCATCGGGCTGCACACGGGCCCGGTGGTGGCCGGCGTGGTGGGCAAGCGCAAGTTCGCCTACGACATCTGGGGCGATACCGTGAACACCGCGAGCCGCATGGAGAGCAGCGGCGTGCCCGGCGAGGTGAACGTGAGCGGCGCCACCTATGCGCTGATCAAGGACCGCTTCGAGTGCGAGCACCGCGGACAGGTGGAGGCCAAGAACAAGGGTGCCATCGACATGTACTTCGTGCGCCGCATCAAGCCCGATTTCAGTGCCGACAAGGCCGGCACCCGCCCCAACGAGCGCTTCCTGCGCGAACTGGGCGTGGCCTCACTGGAGCAGCAGCTCGCGTAGTTCGGCGATCATCATGGCCGTGGCGCCCCACACCACGTGGCCGTTCACGTCGAAGTAGGGGATCTGCGTGGGCCTCCCCAGCACCTGGATGTATTGCTCGCGCTCCTTCAGGATGTCCGGCCGCAACAGCTGGTGCAGCGGTACATCGATGAGCTCGGCCACCTCGCGCGGGTCGGGGGCCAGGGGCGCCAGCACCGTGGCCACCCCCACATAAGGCGTCACCAGCGAACGACTGGGCGGGATGTACACGGAGGAGAGGGTGCCCAGCACCTCGATCGCAGTGCCGCGCGCACCGGTCTCCTCCATGAACTCACGCAGGGCCGTGTGTTCCAGGCTTTCATCCTCCGGCTCGCGCCTTCCACCGGGAAAGGACACCTGTCCGCCGTGCACGCCCTCGTACGGCGGGCGCAGCATCAGCAGGGTGTGCCAGATGCCTACGCGCGGGTGCAGCAGGGCCAGCACGGCGCTTTCGCGCGGCGGTGGGTCCAGCTGGCGGGCCCGCTCCAGATCGGGGCGCTTGTAGCCGGAAAGCTCCAGGAAACGGTCGTGGCCGGGCAACGGGCCCTTCAGGGCCTCGCGCAGGCGTTCCACCGGATCCATCGCGCTCATTGCAGGGCCTCCACCAACGCCCGGGCCTGCGCCGCATAGGTGTGTTGCGGCTGCCCGCTGATGCCCTTGGCCCCCTCCAAGGCGCGGTCGCGCTGGTCGCTGCACAGCCAGCACAGCACGGTGTACCATTCGGTCTGGTCGCGGAAGTCCTTCATGTGGCTGCGTTCCAGGTGGTCCAGCTCCAGCTCCGCCTCGAAGGGCTCGCCTTGTTCCAGCAGGCTGCAGGCCAGGTAGAGGTAAGCGGCATCGTGGGAGTCGCGCTGCTGCAGGTAGCTGCGCAGCAGGGGGATGGCCTCGGCGTAGCGCCCGGCGGCAT
>Ga0315900_10001236_pt1 | contig 41105 bp, 35 predicted proteins | sample LakEriMetagenome_FD_203521 | JGI IMG/M metagenome (GOLD analysis project Ga0315900, IMG submission 203521) | Freshwater fungal communities from buoy surface, Lake Erie, Ohio, United States - Buoy 12 MA114 | ecosystem: Environmental > Aquatic > Freshwater > Lake > Lake biofilm | place: USA: Lake...
TGAAGCGATCGAAGTTGGCGGGACCACCGGGATAGCTGGCCTCGCGCGGAGCCGTTGGCGGCGTACGTGGAACGCGCTTTACGAACGACATCAGGTCGAGGATGCGCACTTCGGCGTGCATCCTACCGCCGCGTGAATAGACCAACAGCCCGCCGTGGCAGGCCAACGTATCCACCGCGCCGAACGGATGCTCGAGGTGCCAGCCAGGTCGCTGGGTATCACGTCGCTGAAGGTCCTCCGCTTGGTCGGCGAGGCACTTCATGAGACGGTGGCCATCGAGCTCGAAGGCGCCTTGGGTGAAGGGCAGCCGAAGCGTGTAGCCGAAGAGCGTCGGTTCGTAGCTTAGGTGAAGGTCCATCATCGCGCCACCGGGCAGGTACTTCACGCTCCACGGCCGGTCGCCGCGCGAGTCATTCACCATGAAGGAGAGCACGCTATCCCCTTGGGCGGGTCGCAGCTTCTCCGCCCGCAGGGTGTCGTTACCCGGGGTGATGACCATGTACTGCGCCACCCCATTGCGGAACAGCTCGTGGTGCAGCGTCACCACCACATGGAGGGGCTTTTCCATGGGGCCGGGTTGGGACCGAACAGCCACGGAGAGCAGCAAGCACCCGAACAGGATCGCGTAGTTCATGGCCTGTGGTACACCATGGGACGCCCAAGGTTCAATGCGTGGTGGCCATCGCGTGGCCGTTCCGGGTCGCCGCTTGGAGGATGTCCTGGATGCGGTGCCCCACAGCATCCCACGAGAGCTGCCGGTCATAGTGGTCGAAGGCGGCCAATGCGGCATGCTCGTAGAGGTCCGGGTCGCTGAAGTGGGCGGCGATGTGTGCAACGTACTGGTCCGCAGTGGCGCGGTAGGGGAACAGCCTCCCGTTCACACCGTCCACCACGGCACTGGCCACTCCGCCTGAATCCCGGGCCAGGCTTGGTACGCCCATGGATGAAGCTTCCGCGTAGACGATGCCGAAGCACTCCGCCATACTGGGCACGATCAGGAAATGGGACCGTTCGTAGAGGGACAGCAAACTGGCCAGGTCCCGGCGGTCCTGCTTGTTCAGGAAGGGATGAACCTCCAGGTCGGCGTGTTGCACACCAGAAGGAGGTGTACAACCCACCACCGTGAGACGTGCCTCGATGCCCCTTTTCCTGATCTCCTGAAGCACTTCCAAGGCGAGGTCGCCTCCTTTCCGCACCCAATCCACACCCACCAAAAGGAGTTCGCAGCGTTCACGGCTGCGTCCACGGATATTGCGCAGGATGGTCGTTCGACCGCGGCGCGCCGGGAGGTTGCTGCCAAAAGGGACCACATGCACCTTGTCGGGGTCTGCCCCGTAATCCACCACCGCACTGCGCGCCGCCCAATCACTGGTATAGATCACCTGCCGCGCGTTCTGGATCGCGCTCCGCTCCAGGTATTCCGCTTCGGCGATCCGGTCCGGGTTGTAGTTGGAAAGCTCCGGATAAAGCGCCAACAGCCCCTTGAACGTGGCGTCCGTGTAGAACACCATGGGCCGGTCCGTGACCACCATGGACACCGGTATGCTGCTGGGAGAGAACAGCAGGTCCGTTCGGTTCTTCTCCAAATGCGCCATCACCGCATTGCCGATCCGGTTCGCGGTGACCAGGGTGCGTTCCACCGTGTAATGATCGCCCCCGGTGAGCACATTGGACAGGTTGCGCAGGGCCTTCCCCACCAGCCTATGGCGTTTCTGGATATTGCGAAGTACGGACACCTCATGGCCCTGGCCTTTCAGGGTGCGCAGCAGGAAGTGCTCCGTGCCCGACCATGCGGTCACATCGGACGGGTCGTGGATGGACGCGAACGAGATGCGGAGCGGCTGATGTGTTGAAGGTCGTTCCAACGCTGTGGTCGCGTTCGGGTCCGAAGCTCAGAACGCCGCGGTCAACGAACTTACGAAGATGGGACTTGCTGGGGCTGCGGGTCAATAGGCAGACCTGGTACGAGGCCACTACCTTCGCCCGCATGGCAGGGAACTCGATCGGGCAGCTCTTCCGGCTCACCACCTTTGGGGAAAGCCACGGCAAGGCCCTGGGTGGGGTGGTGGATGGCTGTCCGGCCGGACTGGAGCTGGATCTGGAGGTCGTGCAGCACGAACTGGACCGTCGTCGTCCGGGCAGCACCCCCTTGGGCACCGCGCGCACCGAAGGCGACCGGGTTGAGTTCCTTAGTGGGATCCAGGACGGCACCACCCTGGGAACGCCCATTGGCTTCAGCATCGCCAACCAGGATGCCCGCAGCAGCGACTATGACCACCTGAAGGAGGTCTACCGCCCCGGCCACGCGGACCGCACTTGGCAGGAGAAGTACGGCATCAGGGACCATCGCGGTGGTGGCCGTAGCAGTGCCCGCGAAACGGCCGCCCGCGTGGTGGGTGGGGCCATCGCCCGCCAGCTGTTGCTGCGCCACGGGATCGGTGTGCGGGCCTATGTGTGCCGCGTGGGCGAAGTGGTCTTGGACGTCCCTTCGGGCCAGTTGCACCTTGATGATCGGTGGAACGATCCCGTGCGCTGCCCGGATGCCCCCACCAGCGCACGCATGGCCGCGCTCATCGAGCAGGTCCGCAGCGAAGGCGATTCCTTGGGTGGGGTGGTGGCCTGCCGGGTGGATGGCCTGCCCGTGGGTCTGGGCGAGCCCGTGTTCGACCGGTTGGAGGCGGATCTGGCCAAAGCCATGCTGGGCATCAATGCCACGCGGGGCTTCCAGCTCGGGAGCGGCTTCGGGGCCGCCATGCTTCGCGGGTCCGAGCACAACCGACTGTCCCAGGGAGGAACATTGGGCGGGATCAGCGATGGTTCACCCCTCTACTTCGAGGTCGCCTTCAAGCCACCCGCCACCATCGCCAAGGCTCAACGTGTGCTGAACACAGCAGGGGAGGAGGTGCTTCTGGAGGCCAAGGGGCGACACGATCCATGCGTAGTGCCCCGTGCGGTGCCCATCGTGGAGGCCATGACCTGCCTGGTGTTGGCAGACCATTTGCTGCGCCAGCGTTCGGCCCGGGTCTGATCACGACCCGGAAGCCTGCCTTTCAACCAACTGGGGGTGAACAACATGGCCCGCTCGCTCGGCCGGTTTCCGTAGGTGGGGAGCGATCTTTGTACCTGAACCGGCATGGCCAAGGCCCTTCCAGATCGGATCGGTCCATGCGACGTGCACCAGTAGACCCCCATGGCTAAGTGGACCAAACGCATCCTGCTCACCCTCGGTGTGCTCATCGTGCTGCTGCTGGCAGCGGCGATCATCCTGCCCATCGTGTTCAAGGACAAGATCGAGGCGGCCGTGAAGGCAGAGGTCAACAAGAACATCAACGCCGTGGTGGACTGGGGCGCGTGGGACATCACCATCCTGCGGAGCTTCCCGGACCTCACCGTGACGGTGGCCGATGTGAAGGTGGCCAACGTGGCACCCTTCGAGGGCATTGAGCTGGCGCGGATCGGATCGCTCACCGCCACGGTGGACATCAAGAGCGTGTTCGGCGACAAGATCGACATCAAGCGCATCGGGCTCATCAAGCCACGCATCCACATCAAGGTGCTGGAGGACGGCACGGCCAACTGGGACATCGCCAAGGCGGATACCTCGGCGGCTGAACCTGCGGATACCTCCAGTGCATTCAACATCGGCCTTCGGGAATATTCCATTGAGGATGGCCTGCTGATCTATGACGATGCCTCCCTGACCTACTACATGGACCTGCGCGGCCTTGACCATACCGGCAGCGGCGACTTCACGCAGGACCTCTTCACGCTGAGCACCGTGACGCATGCCGACTCCGCCAACGTGGTCTTCGACGGTGTCCGCTACCTCAAGAACGTGAAGGCCGACATCACCGCAGACCTCGACATGGACCTGCCGAACATGAAGTTCACCTTCAAGGAGAACGAGGCCACCATCAACCAGCTCGTGCTAGGCTTCAATGGCTGGCTGGCCATGCCAGCCGAGGACATCGACATGGACCTGACCTGGAACGCGAAGAAGACCGACTTCGCCACGCTGCTGTCACTGGTGCCCGCCGAGTTCGCCGGTGATCTGGACGGAGTGAGCATGAGCGGTAAGGCCGGCTTCAGCGGTCATGTGAAGGGCCGCTACAACGACACCTCCATGCCCGGCTTCGGGGTGTTGGTGGATGTGGACAACGGGCGCTTCAAGTATCCCGACCTGCCCGCAGCCGTGGAGGACATCTTCGTGGACCTGAAGGTGAACAGCCCAGGGGGCAGCGACATGGACGGCATGGTGGTGGACCTGAAGCGCTTCGCCCTGAAGATGGCCGGCAACCCCGTGGAGGCGCGCATGCACCTGACCACTCCCATCAGCGACCCCAATGTGGACGCCGAACTGAAGGCCAAGCTCGACCTGGCCAGCGTGAAGCAAGTGGTGCCCATGAAGGAGGAACTGAAGGGACGCCTGAACGCCGATGTGCGCATGAAAGGCCGCATGAGCGATGTGGAGGCCCAGCGCTATGAGCAGTTCACTGCGGATGGGGAACTGATCCTGCAGGACATGCACTATGCGGCCGATTCCATGCCGCCCGTGGGCATCTCCAACCTCCACTTCGACTTCAGTCCCAAGTTCCTGGAACTGGTCGCCTTCAACGGCACCGTGGGCAGCAGCAACGTGCAGGCCAAGGGCCGCATGGACAACTACCTGCAATGGTGGTTGAAGGACAGCACGCTCACCGGCAGCTTCGACCTCGCCGCGGACAAGTTGGACCTCAACGAGCTGATGGGGGCATCCACGGAACCCGCTCCAGCCACACCTGCGGACACCGCGCCCATGAGCGTGATCGAAGTGCCCGCCAACATCAACTTCCGCATGGGCATGGCCGTGAAGGAGGTGATCTACGACAACCTCTCGCTCACCAACCTCCGGGGCGGCCTGCACGTGCACGACCGCCGGGTGGACCTCAACGACGTGTTCTTCAACCTCTTCAATGGCAGCGTGGCCATGGAGGGTGACTATGACACCAAGGACGCAAGCAAGCCGCGCTTCGACCTGCGCTACGACGTGCGCGACATGGATATCGAGAAGGCCGTGACCTACATCGAGACCATCCAGAAGATGGCGCCCATCGCCAAGACCTGCAAGGGCACCTTCAGCACCGACCTCAGCATGCAGGCCTACCTGGACCAGCACATGAACCCCGACCTGAACACCATGACCGGTCGTGGCACCCTGCGCACGAAGAATGTGCGGGTGGATGGCTTCCAGCCCTTGGTGGACCTCGCGAAGGCGCTCAAGATCAAGGAGATCGAGAACACCACATTGCAGGACGTGAACTTCACGTACCGCTTCCAGGACGGCAAGATGATCACCGATCCCTTCGATGTGAAGATCGACCGCATCAAGGCCAATGTGGGGGGGAGTACGGCCTTTGCCGACCAGGCCATCGACTACCTGATGAAGGCGAAGGTGCCCACGGCCATGTTCGGGGCTGCTGCGGCGCGCACGGCCGGCAGCCTGCTGGGCGAGGCCAACCGCTTCCTCGGTGCCAACATGAAGGTGCCGGAAGAGCTGGATGCCACGATCAAGATCACCGGTACCATCGACAAGCCCATCGTGAAGCCCGTGTTCGCCGGTGGTAGCACCAATGTGGGCGAGGTGATCAAGGAGGAGATCAAGGCGGAAGCGAACGAGCAGATCGCCAAGGCCAAGGCGGAGGCGATCGCCAAGGCACGGGAGGAAGCCGCCCGCTTGGTGGCCGAGGCCCAGAAGCAGGCCGACCAGATCAAGGCTGATGCGCGTCGCGAGGCGGCCCGGTTGAAGGCCGAGGGGTATGCCCAGGCGGACAGGCTGGTGAACGAGGCCAAGGACCCGATCTCCAAGGCTGCCGCCCGCATGGCCGCCGACAAGCTGAAGAAGGAGGCGGACAAGAAGGAGCAACAGGCGATCGCCGAGGCCGATAAGCGTGCCGATGGGCTCGTGGAGGCGGCCCGGAAGAAGGGCGACGACCTGATCCAGAAGGCGGAAGCGACGGATACGACCGTGAAATGAGGAGCGGACAACGGATGCATGTGTGGCAGGGGATGAGGCCGGGCCGTGCCTGGCTGGTGTCGGCAGCGGTGCTGTTGGGGACCGGTGCGTTGAATGCACAGGATGAGGCGGACCCGTGCGCCGCACCCACCGACAAGAAGATCGTGAAGCTGCTGGAGGATGCGGCCAAGGCCAAGGACCCGGCCCAGCGGCATGCGAAGCTGAAAAGCACCCTGGAGATCGACCCGGAGTGCATCGAATGCCACTTCAGGCTCGGGCTCTCCGCATACCGCATCGCCCGCGAGAGCGGCAAGGGCTACGATGCCGCCATCCGCTACCTGGAGAAGGTTCAGTCCACTTGTCCCACCTACCACAGCGACGTGCCCTACACCCTGGGCACCATGCGCTATGCGGAGGGCGATTTCGCTGGTGCGGCAAAGGCGTTCGAGGCTTTCCGCAAGTTCCCGAGCGACGATGCCACCCGCATGTCCAAGGACTACGACAAGAAGTACCAGGACGTGGAGGAGGTGATGCCCGAGCTGCAGTTCTACGTGGACTTCTACAGCAACACCGCTCCGTTGGACCCGAAGGCGCTCGCCAATGTCTCCACCCCGGATGACGAGTACCTGCCCATGTTCTCGCCGGACAACGAGCTGATCTTCTTCACGCGCAAGCGCATGGTGCGGGCCAAGGGCGACATCGTCTCCCGCGAGGTGGAGGAGCTGATGGAAGCCCGTCGGCCGAACGCCTCCACCGACTTCGATCCGGCCCGCATCCTGCCCGAGCCCTTCAACACCGGCGACAACTATGGCGGCGTCACCATCAGTGTGAACAACAAGGAGATGTTCGTCACCGTGTGTGAACCGCCCGACAGCCGGGGCTACCGCAACTGCGACATCTATCGCACGCATTACGACAGCCGCTTCAACCTGGACTACGGCGGTCAGGAGTGGGAGTGGACCGGCTTGGATAACCTGGGGCCGAACATCAACACGCCGGACGGTTGGGAGAGCCAGCCCTCGCTGAGCGGCGATGGACGCACGCTCTACTTCGCCACGGTCCGCGCCAATACCGACGGCATCGACATCTTCCAGAGCACCCGCAACGAGAAGGGGGAATGGTCCAAGGCGGTGCCGGTGAAGGGGATCAACACCTACGGCAACGAGAAGGCCCCGTTCATGCACAGCGACAGCCGCACGCTGTATTTCGCCGCCAAGCAGGACAGCGCCGGTCGCGGGCACCGTGGTGTGGGCGGCTACGACATCTTCTTCAGCAAGCTGAACGACGATGGCACGTGGACCAAGCCGAGGAACATCGGCCATCCCATCAACACCGACCAGGACGAGCACGGCCTCATTGTGAGCACCGATGGTCGCACGGCCTACTTCGCCAGCGGCCGCTACAAGGGCATGGGTGGGCTTGATATATACGGCTTCAAGCTGCCGGAGAACGTGCGTCCCGAGGAGGTGCTGCTGGTGAAGGGCCAGGTGAAGGACGACAAGGGGCAGGTGGTGAAGGATGCCACCGTGGAGATCAAGTACATGGACACACGCCAGACCGAGATCATCCAGGTGGACAATTCGGACGGCCGTTACGCCACGGTGGTGAAGCTGCGACCAGGTGCCGATGTGGTGATGACCGTGAAGAAGCAGGACCACGTGTTCGAATCACGGAGCTTCAGTGCCGAGGACAGCCTGAAGCCCGGTGTCACGGCCGTGGACATGACCGTCCGCAAGATCGAGGTGGGGAAGAGCTACCGGGTCAACGACATCAAGTTCGCATCCAACTCCACCGCCATCACGAAGGCCAGCGAGCACATTTTGGACGAGCTCATTGTTTTCCTCAAGGAGAACCCCACGGTGAAGATCAGGGTGGAGGGTCACACGGACAATGTGGGGCGCCTGGAGGACAACATGGCTTTGAGCAGCGACCGGGCCTTTACGGTGATGGAGTATCTTCAGGATCAGGGGGTCGCTGCAGGACGCTTGGCGTTCAAGGGCCTGGGGCCCACGAAGCCGGTGGCCTCCAACGATTCCGCGGAAGGCAGGGCGCTGAATCGTCGTACGGAGTTCGTCATCACATCACGGTGAACCGCATGGACATGGGTATTTCCGAGCTGAAGGTGGGGCGTTCGCTCCGGTTGGCACTGGGTCTCCTGGTGCTTGCAGTTCTGGCATTGCCTGCCATGGCGCAGGTCTCGCTGGGTGGAATACCGGCGGGCTGGTCATTGACACCGGAAGAGCGGGATGCTGTTCCCGTGTTCGGGCTGTCGGCGATCGAGGCTTCCGACGAGCTTGTTGTTGCGGAAGGTGGGTTTCGGTATGGCACCCAGCGTGAGCTGGCCGTGGATGTGGTCCGAGATGGTCTTTGGTCCCAGTTGCCCGATGGTCGTCGGTTGGGCCGTGTGCTGCTGCACAGTCCGGGAGCGGCCATGATCAGCGTACAGTTCGACCGCTGGGAACTGGCCGCTGGCGGGCGGGTGTTCCTCTACGACGCGGCAGGCACCCGTTCCATCGGAGCGTTCGATGCATCCAATCGCGGCCCCGATGGCTCGATGGCCACTGAGCTGCTGCCCGGCGATTCGGTGGTGGTGGAGTACCTGCTTCCCGGCCTGGTGCGGGCTGGTGAACTGCGCATCGCCACCATTACGCATGCCTATTTCGATCCCTTCGCCCGCCAAGCCGATCAGGAGGATGCACGTGATTTCGATCCGGGCTACCAAAGCTCACCCTGCCACATCGGTATCAATTGCCCCCAAGCGGCTGCCTGGCAGGACGAGAAACGGGCCGTGGCCATGTTCCTGCGCCCCGATGGTGGCGGCTGCACCGGTGTGCTGGTCAACAATACACAGACCCCGGGCCGTCCCTTCTTCAACATGGCCAACCACTGCTTTGTGCCCACGAGCACCAATCAATGGGTCTTCTACTTCAACTATGAGTCGACCACATGCACGGGGACGATCGGCAACACCTCCCAGACCATGACCGGGGCCACCTTCCGGGCGGCCAACTATTTCACGGACCTGTGCCTGATGGAGCTGAACAACGTGCCCCCGGCGAGCTACAACGTGTTCTACGCTGGCTGGGACCGCAGCGGGGCCGTACCACAGAGCTCGGTGGTGATCCAGCACCCGCTCTATGATGTGAAGAAGATCTCGTTCAACAATGACCCCAGCACGACCTTCATTGATGCCATTGGTGTGAACTGCTGGCGCGGGAACTGGGACCAGGGCCTGGTGCAGGCCGTTTCCAGTGGAGGTCCCCTCTTTGATCAGAACGGGCGTGTGGTGGGACACATGTATGATGGTGCCCAGGTCTGCACCACCGCCACCACCATTCCCACGGATTGCGCCAAGTTCAGCGGCTACTGGGACGGTGCCAATGCACAGCAGCGTGCACGCGACTGGCTCGACCCCTCGAACACGGTGCTCCAACTGAACGGCTACGACCCGAACGCGGTGCCAACGAACCTGCCGGTCCGGCTCAAGGCGTTCCTGGAGGGGCCCTTCGTGGTCGCCACCGGAAGGATGGCCACCACGTTGCGCAACAACGGGCTGGTCCCCACAGCAGAGCCCTACACGGCACTTGGCTACGTGCATGCAGGTGGGGGTGGGGGCGAGAGCACTTCCGGTGCTGTGCTGGGCGTGACCGGGAACAATGCGGTGGTGGACTGGGTGGTGATCGAACTGCGTGCGGCTGCGGACACGGCGTTGATCGCCACCCGGAGCGCGTTGCTGCAGTCCGATGGGGACGTGGTGGGCACGGATGGTACCTCCGCCGTGGTGTTCAACCAGCCTGCCGGACCCTACTACCTGGCGCTGCGCCATCGCAACCACCTGGGGGTGATGACCGCGGGCACGGTGGCTCTTTCGAGCACCACGGCGACCCTGGACCTGAGCAACGGCAGCGTGGCCCTGAAGGGCGGCAGCCTGGCCACCGACCTGGTAGGCACCACCCGCCTGATGGTGGCCGGTGATGTTGTTCGTGATGGGGTGCTTCGCTACACGGGTGGAGGCAATGATCGTGACGCCATCCTGACGCGGATCGGCGGGGTCGTTCCCACCGCCACGGTCAGTGGCTACTTCCTCGAGGATGCGAATCTGGACGGTGTGGTGCGCTACACCGGTGCGAACAACGACCGCGACATCATCCTCCAGAACATCGGCGGGGTCGTCCCCACGTTGACCCGATCGGACTATTTGCCCTGAGGCGTGACATTGGCATCCTAAGCTCCTTTTTCGCGCGCCTGGACGTCCCTTCCAACAATAGCTAGTTCCGCCTCATGAAACGCTGTACGATCCTCCTCTTCGCTATTCTTGTCAACGCGCTCTTTCCCACATTCGGGCAATCGTTGCTTTGGACAGGACCCGGGCATCCTGAGCAGCGAGCCGTCTATGGTGTGGCCTTTTCGGCGAATGGCCAGCATGTGCTGAGCGGCAGTGAGTGTCCACAGGCCAGATTGCGCATGTTCAACAGTGCGACGGGCAGCATCTCCTGGGACCACCAGGTGTCCAACTCACTGCTCTGTACGGCAGGCGTCAAGTTCTCTTCCAACGGACAGTATCTGGCGAACGCGGAGGAGACAGGAAACCTGCAGATCTTCGAGGTGAACGGTCCTGCCGCCACGTTGTTCACCACCTTGACCAATAATACGGGTGCGCTGTTCTCCGTGGACTTTTCACCGAGCAATGACAAGGTCGCCGTGGGTGCGGGTAGTGGGCGGCTCATCGTCTATGCGCTGCCATCAGGTACAGCCCTGTTCAACGTGGTTGCCCACGGCGGTCAAGTACTGGGCGTCTCCTGGTCATCGGACGGTGCCTTCATCGCCACTTCGGGTGGCGATGGTCTGGTGAAGCTGTGGACCTCCAGTGGTGTGTTCGTGCGGCAGTTCGCAGGCCATACCGGCTTTGCATATGGCGTCCGGTTCGCACCCAATGGCCAGCGCATTGTGAGCTGTGGCATGGATGACGTTTTGCGTGTGTGGAATGCAGGAACGGGCGCCTTGGAGCGCACCATCACTGGGCATACGAGTGATGTACGCGCCCTGGACATCTCTCCGAACGGCACCTACATAGTCAGTGCGGCCGTGGACCAAACGGTGCGCATTTGGGAGATGGCGACCGGTACACAGGCCATGCAGCTCACGGCCCCCGGCTCGGGCTTTTTCTTTTCGGTGGCCTGGTCTCCCGTGGACAACAGGATCGTTGCAGGTGCACTGAACAACATGGTGGCCCTGTGGAGCGTCCCGCTTGAAGGTATACCGGTGGTGCGAATGACCCCTCGTCTCTATCTGGAAGGGCCCTATAACAACGCAACGGGACGGATGAACGCAACGCTGGCCCAGGGTGGACTGGTTCCCGCGGTGGAACCCTATGCAGGTTCGGGTTACGCGCACACGGGCGGTGGAGGAGGGGAGTCCACGACAGGAGCCGTGCTCGGCACAACCGGTTCAAGTGCCGTGGTCGACTGGGTGGTGGTCGAGCTGCGCTCCGCAGTGAACGCGGCTGTTGTACTGGCCAGCCGTTCGGCACTGTTGCTGGCCAATGGGAACGTGGTGGCTCCGGCCGATGGCACCTCACCGATCGCGTTCAACGTAGGGGCCGGAAATTACATCGTGTCCGTTAGGCATCGGAACCATCTGGGCATCATGACCGCATCGCCGGTCGCCTTATCATCCAGTGTAGCAACGGTCGACCTCAGCAACGGGTCGGTCGCGATCGCAGGTGGGAGCGATGCCACCAAATTGGTCGGTACCCGGCGCGTGTTGTTCGCAGGTGATCCTTCCCGCGATGGTGTGCTGCGCTATACCGGAGCCGCGAACGACCGAGACCTTGTGCTAGCCCGCATAGGTGGGGTCGTCCCGACGGTGACCACCTCGGGCTATTTCGTGGAGGACCTGAACATGGACGGTGTGGTGCGCTACACCGGTGCGAACAACGACCGCGACATCATCCTCCAGAACATCGGAGGCGTGGTGCCCACGGCGATCCGTTCGGACTACGTTCCTTAGGCCTTCTCCTCGGCGCCATCCACCAGCCGGTTCCGCATCATGCGGAGGTTGAGCATCTCCACCAGCACGCTGAAGCCCATCGCGAAGTAGATGTAGTTCTTGTTCACGTGCTCGCCCATGCCTTCCATCAGCAGGGCCACGCCGATCATCACCAGGAACGCCAGTGCGAGCATCTTTACCGTGGCGTGCTTCTCCACGAAGGTGCTGATGCTGCCGGCGGCCACCATCATGATGCCCACGGCGATGAGCACCGCGAGGATCATGATGAGGATCTCGTTGCTCATGCCCACGGCCGTGATCACGCTGTCCAGCGAGAATACCAGGTCGATCAGAATGATCTGGATGATCACGTTCGCCAGCGTGAGGCGTTTCTTCTTCGTCCCCTTGGCCTCATCGTGGCCCTGCACCTTCGCGTGGATCTCCACGGTGGCCTTGTAGATCAGGAAGAGACCGCCCACCAGCAGCACGATGTCGCGTCCGCTGAAGTTCCGGACCCCGGCATCCAGGAAGGGCTTGTCCAGACCCATCACCCAGCTGAGGGAGAGAAGGAGCAGCACACGTGTGATCATGGCCAGGGCCAGGCCCATTTGCCGGGCCTTCTTCCGCTCCTCGGGGGTATCCAGGCTGTTGCTGATGATGGAGATGAAGATGATGTTGTCGATGCCGAGCACGATCTCCAAGGCGGTCAGCGTGAGCAGCCCGATGAGGCCGTGAAGTGTGAACAGGACGGAGGGGTCCAGGGACGAGAGGTCGATCATGGATCGGTGATGATTGTCGTTCGCTTAGATGGTGTTCAATGCGCGGCCCAGGTCGGTGATGAGGTCGGAGGGATGCTCCACGCCCACGCTGAGGCGCACCAGGTTCTCAGCAATGCCCAGCTTGGCCCGTTCGGCGGGATCGACGCCGGCATGGGTCATGCTGGCGGGATGTTCGGCAAGCGATTCGGTGCTGCCCAGGCTCACGGCGAGCTTCACCAGTTTCAGTGCGTTCAGGAAGCGGAAGGCCTCGGCCTCGCCCCCATGCACGGTGAAGGAGAGCATGGCACCCGCCGAGAGGCATTGCTCGTCGTAGATGGCCTGTTGCTTCGGGTCGTTCAGCTGGCCGAGGTAGTAGACCCGTTCCACTTTTGGGTGATTGGCCAGGAAGGCCGCCACCTGCTCCGCATTGCGGGCCTGGATGTCCATGCGGGCCTTCAAGGTCTCCAGGCTGCGCAGGAGCAACCAGCCCGTCCATGGGCCGGCCATGCTGCCCAGGAAGGTGCGCAGGCCCTTCACCCGGCCTATCAGCGCCTTGGAGCCCAGGCAGGCACCGGCGATCACATCGCTGTGGCCACCGATGTATTTCGTGGCGCTGTAAAGCACCAGGTCGGCGCCCAGCTTCAGGGGGTGTTGCCACAACGGCCCCATGTAGGTGTTGTCCACGGCCACCAGCACGGGCCGTTCGGCGCTGCTCAGCGAGCGCGCCAGCTGCACGCATGCCTTGATGCCGATCAACGTGTTGGTGGGGTTCGCCGGGGTCTCCACATAGATCATGCGGATGCGATCGGCCTTCCCGCTGCGCTTCACCAGCTCGGGGAGTTGGTCCTGTTCCCACGGGTAGAAGCCCATCACCTCGATCCCGAAGCGGGTCAGCGTCTGCTTGATGAAGTGGTCGGTGCCGCCATAGAGCGGATTGCTGAACAGCAGCACATCACCGGGCGAAAGGAACTCCAGCAGACAGGTGCTGATGGCGCTCATGCCGCTCTCGAACACGGCACATTCCTCGGCCTCGTCCCACAGGCACAGGCGTTCCTCCAGGATCTGCAGGTCGGGGTTGTTGAGGCGGCTGTAGATGAGCCCCGGCTCCTCCTTCTCACCTTTCTCGCGCAGTCCGTAGGCCACCTCGAAGAAGGCCTTGCCATCCTCCGCGCTCTTGAAGACGAAGGTGCTGGTCTGGAAGATCGGGCATTTGATGGCACCTTCGCTGAGCGCTGGCTTGTAGCCATGGCTCATCATCAGGCTCTCCGGGTGCATCTTGTGGTCCGACATGGCCGCGAAGCTACTGCGGCCCGGCGACCCGGTCGGCAGGTCCGCTCAGGGCGCGGCCTTTGTTCGGGCGATGAGGATGGTCTCGTTGCGGTTCACCGGGTTCAGCCAGTGCACCGTGCGGTCCAGGAGCCCAGGCTTGGCCTGCCCCACCACCTGCAAGGGGCCCAGCTCAGCCTCCACGCGGGCGATGCGCGCCTTGACCTCCTTCTCGCCGATGAAGAGCACCACATCGGGCTTCCCCGCGCCCTCCCATTTCCCGAGCATCTCGGCCAGCGTGCCCGGGCCGCCTGTCCAAGGGATCACGGCGATGTCCCATTTGCCCAAGTAGAACAGCGGGGGCATCGGTGCCTCGCCCTCGGCGCTGTCCTCCACCAGGATGCCCCGTGTGGGCGGTTGGTCACGCAGGGCGTACAGGGCCTCCACCCGGCTGCGCTTGCTGTAGCTGAAGCAAAGCACCACCAGCACGATGGCATTGAGCACGTGCACGAAGCCCATGCAGCTCCGCCACAGGCCAGGGCGCTGCTGCCACCAGGCACTGGCCAACCGCCAACGCTCCCATGCCGTGTAGCCCACCACGAAGAACAGCGGGACCATGGGCAGCAGGAAGCGTTCCTGCTTGTTGGGAAAGTAGGAGTGGATGGCCAGGAAGAGGAAGAGCGGCAGCCACAGCAGCAGGGGAGCGGGCCGCCGAAAGAAGCCGAAGAGCACCGCCAGGCTCAGCGGCGGGAGGAGCATGCCGGCCAGCAGCAGCAGGTAGTTGTACCACGGCAGCACCCCGTAGGTGGTGGTGTTCGCCATGTTGTAGAGCACGTATTCCGTCAGCTCCGCGAAGGGGCGTCCCCACAGGAAGCTATCGATGCCTCCCTGCACCACGGCGAGGGGAAGGGCCACACAGGCACCGTAGGCGAAGGCCTGGGCCCACCGCCGCTGGAAGAGCAGGGCCAGTCCGGGGCCAGCCGCGAAGAAGAGCGTTTGGAAACGCACGTTCACCGCCATCCCGATCCAGATACCGGCCACCACCACATCGCGCAGGGTCGGCCGGTCGTGGGTGCGCATCAATCGCCAGGCCCCCAGCATCAGGAAGGGAATGCACGCCACCTCCACCAGGTTGCGCACGGCGAGGAAGGGCATGAAGTAGAAGATGGCCAGGAATAGGCCGGTGCGCCAGGCGATGGCCGCATCGGAGAGGCGTAGCGCGATGCGATAACCCACACGCACCACCACCAGGCTCCACAGCGCGTGCACTAAGCGAACCACGACCATCAGGGCCTTCGGATCGCCGATGCCCACCGCTTTCAGACCACTGAAAAGCAGGTAGTGCAGCCCCACATAGAAGAAGCTGTGTCCGCTGGGGCGTGGGTTCTCGCCCTGGTTCCACGGCAGCCAGTAGTTATAGTCGTAGCCGTCCACCCAGCTGCCTGCCGCCTCAATGATCAGGAAGTGGTCGTCGTGGGCGAAGTAGCCGCCGCTGAAGAACGCCGCCACCAGTCGCGGTACCAGCGCGATCAGGGTGAGCGCGGCCAGCGGCCGTTCGTGCATCCAGGTGCGCCAGGTCGCGAACATGGCGGCGAAGCTACGGGCCGCCTACCTTGCCCCGCCCTTTCCCGCGGACCGCCCGATGCGCAAGGCCTACCTCCTGACCCTGCTGGTCGCTCTGCCCGTGGTGGCCTCTCTGCCCACCTTCTTCAGCTGGATCGAGCAGCGGCCCGGTGTGCTCCCTCCCGAACCCCTGTTGCACCACCTCCCCGCAGTGGACCTCTCGGTGCCGCTCTTCGTGCTGCTCTATGCCACCATCGCGTATGGCCTGTTGCGGCTGGTGCGCCGGCCCGAGCTCCTGCTCCGTGGCCTGCAAGCCTACGTGGCCTTGCTGATCCTGCGTATGCTCACCCTGTGGTCCTGGACGCTGGAGCCGCCGCCGGGCCTGGTGGACCTTGCCGATCCCGTGACGCAGGTCTTCTACCCCGGTGCCACGCCTTTCCGCAAGGACCTCTTCTTCTCCGGCCACACGGCCACGCTGGTCCTGTTGGCGCTGGCCATGCCCACCCTCCGGGACCGGCTGCTGGTGGCCATCGCGGCCGCACTGGTGGGCCTGGCCGTGCTGGTGCAGCACGTGCACTGGACGGTGGATGTGCTCGCCGCGCCGCTCTTTGCCGCACTGGCCTGGTGGTGCAGCGCGTATACGCTGCGCGGATCCCTGCGCCGCCCTACGAGCGGGGCAGGTGCTTGACGTAGATCGAACTGGCCACCTGTTCGGTCAGCGCCTCGGGCAGCAGCTTCATGAGCTGCGCGGTGACGCTGTCCATCACCCCGGGCACCACTTCCGCCCGGCCGGCAAGCATCGCCTTCACCGCCGCCTTGGCCACGGCCTCGGGCGAGCTCCCGAACTTCTTCGCGAGCTGGTCCAAGGCCTGCATGCCTGCCCGCGCGGTGAAGCCGGTCAGCACCGTGCCGGGACACACGCAGGTCACCGTGGTGCTGGTGCCGCGCAGGTCCTGTCGCAGCCCGCGTGACCATACCCGCACGAAGGCCTTGCTGCCCGAATAGCCCGCCAGGGTGGACACGGCTGCGTAGCCCGCCATACTGCCCACGTTGAGGAGGTAGCTCCGGGGCTGCTGGCGTAAGGCCGAAAGCAGCCGGTGCGTGAAGATCACCGGGGCCAGCATGTTCACCTGCAGCATGCTGCGGTGCGCCTCCAGGGGTTGTTCGGCGAACCGGCCCCACACGGCGTAACCGGCATTGTTCACCAAGGCCTCGATGGGCATGCCCAAGGCGAGCACGGCCTCTGCGGCCTGGTGCGTGGCCGCTTCATCGGCCAGGTCGGCGACGATCACGCGGGTGCGGCCACCGTTGAGCTTCCCGCAGGCTGCCGCCACGCGGTCCAGCCCATTGCGGTTGCGTGCCACACCGATGATCCCGAAGCCCCGCGCGGCCAGTTCAAGCGCGATGCACTCCCCAAGGCCCTGACTGGCCCCGGTCACCACTGCGTAGCCCCGCTCCATGTGTTCCATGGTCGCTGACTACTTCACCAGGTGCTGGAAACGGTGGTAGAACGGCGTCTTGCTGTTGGCGGTCTTGGGCTGGAAACGGCCGCAGACCACCGGGATGTACATCACCCGGCGCCGGCTGGCGTCGCCTGTGAGGCGTGAGCGCTCCACACGGTGCCACAAGCGGCCATCATGGATGGTGAGATCTCCCCGGCGGATGTCGAAACCCACTTCATCCGGGTCGGGGGTGGTGTCGGTGAAGTAGCGCTTGCGGAAGATCATCTGCCGCAGCCCCTGCTTGTGCGTGCCAGGGATCAGGCGCAAGCCGCCATTGCGCGGGTCCTGATCATCCAAGTGGATGCCCACGTTGAGCATGGGCATGATCTTCCGGCCCAGGAACACGTCGCGCAGGGCATCCGTGTGCCAGCCCATCTGGGTGAAGTTGCTTTCGCTGGTGTTCACGTAATGGTTCACCACCAGCCCGTCCTTCTCGTGCGTGCCCAGGCGGGCATCGCCACCCACCAGTTCCAGCAGGGCGTTGAACCGCGGGTCCTTCAGGAACTCCTCCAGCACGGGGTGGTGCTGGCTGGCAAAGGCGAACCGCTGCACCAGCGGGCTGCCATCGAGGTTGCGGCCGTACTTGATGGGGGTGCCGTTCACCACCTTCACCTCCTCACGCACCCAGCGCGCCTCCACCTCCTGGATGGCCTGGAGCAGTGTATCCACGCCATCAGGGTTCAGGAAATTGCGGAAGTGCAGGGCACCGGTCCGGTCGAAGGTGGCCTTCTGTTCGTCCGTCAGGCGTTCACCCAGCGTGGAGCTGATGTCCAGGATACGTGTCATAGGTGGGTATCCGCAGCGAGCGGCGCACGAATTTAACGCGGGGTTCACATAGCCCGAACAGATCAGCTTCCGGTCTTTTTCGCTATGACAGCGAAGTGTGACGGACGGTAGGGACGGACCGGGCAACGGTGTTTGGCGCCGTGCGATCGGCCGCTTACTTTGGACCGATCAAGCGCCTTCGCCGGGCCTCGGCGACCTTCCCATGAACATCGTCGTCCTCTCGCGGGACAGCAAGCTCTACTCCACCAAACGCCTGGTGGAGGCCATTGAATCGCGTGGTCATACGGCCCGCGTGGTCAACCACGTGAAGTGCGACATCCTCATCGAACGCCGCAACCCCCAGGTGATCTACGGGGGCCAGCCGCTCACCGATGTGGATGCCATCATCCCGCGCATCGGCGCCAGCGTCACCTTCTACGGCACCGCCGTGGTGCGCCAGTTCGAGATGATGAAGGTGTTCACCACCACGGAGAGCCAGGCCCTGGTGCGCAGCCGCGACAAGCTCCGCAGCATGCAGATCCTCACCCGCAGCGGTGTGGGCATTCCGAAGACGGTGTTCACCAACTACAGCAAGGACGTGGGCAGCATCGTGGATAGCGTGGGCGGTGCACCGTGCATCATCAAGCTGCTGGAGGGCACCCAGGGACTGGGCGTGGTGCTGGCCGACACCAAGAAGGCCGCCATCGCGGTGTGCGAGGCCTTCAACAGCCTCAAGGCGCGCGTCATCGTGCAGGAGTTCATCAAGGAGAGCCGTGGCATCGACATCCGCGCCTTCGTGGTGGATGGCCGTGTGGTGGGCGCCATGAAACGCACCGGCAAGGAGGGTGAGTTCCGCAGCAACCTCCATCGCGGCGGCACCGCGCAGCTCATCGACCTCACCCACGAGGAGGAGGTCACCGCCATCAAGGCCGCCAAGGCCCTGGGCCTGCATGTGGCCGGCGTGGACATGCTCCAGAGCGACCGCGGCCCGCTGGTGATCGAGGTGAATTCCAGCCCGGGCCTGGAGGGCATCGAAGGCGCCACCGGCAAGGACATCGCCGGGGAGATCGTGCGCTTCATCGAGCGCAACGTGTAGGCCCCAAGGCGTTCCGCCTGTCGAAGAGCGTTACGCCGGACGCTTTACCGACCGCCCACCACGAATCTCAATGGCTGCATGCCAGCGCCATGCGCCACATACAGTCCCGTAGGCAGTTCCAAGGGCGTGATCCCTGGCTGTACAGTGATCCGTGCCACCAGCTGACCGCTCAGCGCATGCACCTCCACGGGCAGGACACCGTTGGGGCCGATGTCCCTCACATGCAGTGCGCCATGCTCCGCATCGAAGTACCATGCGCTGCGCAGAACAGGGCCTTCAGCCATCGCCACCGTCAGGTCCGATTCATAGCAGCCCAGGTCCACCACGCCGCCTTGGATGCGCTCTTCGCCCTCCAGGTCGAAGGGGGCATCCACCGGCACCAGGTCGTTGCTGCCGGCGTTGATGGCCGGTGAGGAGGACAGGGGGTGGTAATCGAACGCGGAGGCATCGAAGCTGCCGGTCACAGCCGGGTTGGGCGCCGTGAACTGCGGGTCGGCATCCACCACGGCCGTTCCGGTCGCATAGCCGCCTTGCACCAGGCTGTACTGCACGATGGGGCCGTTGCGCATCTGCCGGCCCGCGTACGGGGTGTTGCCATGCACGATGCAGTTGCTCACCCGCATGTGGTTGTCCTCCAGTTGCACCATTTCACCCTGCAGGGAGAAGGCGTAGGTGTTCGCGTTGTCCGCAAGGGTGCAATTGATCAGGTCGAACGGTGCCGTGCTGCTGCCGAAGGTGTTCACCCGCAGCACCTCCGCGGTGGAGCCGTTCACGCTGTTGCCGATGATGGCCGAGTTCATCAGCCGGGCCGAGAGGAAATCGTCGATGACGATCACCGAGTTGGCCGACAGGTTGTTGGTGAAGAAGCACCGGTCGATCTCCAGGGTCTCGTAGCGCACCGTGTTGTCCAGGCATGCGCCAATGTTGGCGGTATTGCCCTTGAACACGCAGTCGCGCAGCACCAGGTTGGAATGGCCGCCGTTGTTGTTGCCGTTCTCGATGGCGCCGCCGTTGCTGCTCGCATTGTTCAGGAACTCGCAGGTCTCCACCGTGAGGTTGGCCGCGGCGAGGTAGATGGCCCCGCCGTAGTTGTTGCTCTGGTGGTTCAGGAAGCGACAGTTGCGCACCAGCAGCTGGCCGCCCAGCGCATTGGTCACCCGCAGGCCACCGCCGTGGCTGCCGTTGGTGTTGTTGCCGTTCATGATCCGGAAGCCGTCCAGCGCGATGGTGGTGGTGATGTTGTTGGCCGTGACCACGCTGTGCGAGTTGTCCGACGCGAGGCCGATCTCGCCGATGTCGCCGTTGAGCGTGCTGGGGTTGGCCGCGATGTCGCGCTCCTCCAAGCTGTTCTCGGTGCCCGCGAAGCTGCCGTACACGTTCACCCCGTTGCGCAGGGCGAAGGAGATGGTGCGGGTGGTGCCGCTCGTGGGCTTGTACTGTCCGGCGGCCACCCAGATCTCATCACCCGGCACCACGATGCTCAGCGCCTCCTGCAGGTCGGTGAAGGCGTTGGTCCAGGAAAGCCCCGTGCCCGCTCCGGAGGCCGCCGCGTTCACATGGTAACGGGTGGCCATGCACTGGGTGGCGATGGTCAGGGCGAACAGGGAAAGGAGCAGGGGAAGGCGCATGTCGCACGGGCCGTGTGGTTCAAAAGGCCCACTGCCCGCGTCAAAACTACGCCACCGCCTTGTCCGCCTTGCCCAGCCCGGCCAGGAACGCCAGGCAGGTCGCGTTGAAGGCATCGGCACGCTCGATGGTCACCACGTGGCCGCAGCGGGGGATCACCTCCAGTTGCACGCCGGTGTGCAGGCGGGCATAGGCCTGTGCCTCCTCCAGGAAGAGGTGGTCCTGCGCGCCCATCACCAGCAGGTGCGGGATGTCCGAGGCCTGTGCGAAGAGGTGCTTCAGCGTGGCGTTGAGCCCGCGGTACATCGCCGTCCACTTGCGGAACTCGGCCGTGCTCAGCACGCGCGACTCGCGGATGAAGACCCGGCGCGAGGCCTCGTGGTTCCGGCGCGGCATCATGATGGTGGCACTGAGCCGGTAGAAGGCCGGGTAGCCGATCACCTTCGCCAGGGCCAGGCTCGCGGTGGCCAGCACCTTCAGGCGCTTGCTGAGCCGCAGGATGGCGCCCCCGTTCACCAGGGAGGCCACGCGTTGCGGCCGCTGCTCGCGCATGGTGAGGGCGATCACCGTGCCCAGCGATACGCCCACCAGGTGCGCCCGCCCGATGCCCACATGGTCCACCACGGCCCAGATGCGCTGGGCGATGTGGTCGAAGGTGTAGTGGGGCTCGCTGTTGCTGCGGCCCGCCATCTGCCCGTGCCCCGGCAGGTCCACCAGTAGCAGGTTGTGGTGTTGCCCCAGCACGGGCACCTGCCGCTTCCAGGTCACGGTGCTGCCGCCAGCGCCATGGATCAGCACCAGCCACGCCGCATCGGGGTGATGCAGGTGCACCTCGTGGTGCAACAGGTCGGCGGGGGCGGGGCGGTGGGGCATGGTCAGGATGAACGCACGGGGAGCGGCAAGGTTCAGGAAGGGTCGGTCACCTGCCCCATGCGGACCGACGGGACCATCAACCGCACCCACAGCACAGCGGCGATGACGATGCACGGCACGGCTTTCAGCACGTAGGGCTTCACCCATGCCTCGCGCACGCCGCGGGGGAAGAGGTCGGTGGCGCTGAGGCTGGTGAGGAGGAAGGCCAGGATGAAGAGCGCCACGGTGAAGCGGTCCTTGGTCGCGGGCACGAACCAGAGCGCCACGCCCGTCATGGCGATCACGAAGGTGGGCGACTCGGCCATGTGGTTGAAGATCACCAGCCAGATCAGCAGGAAGGCCAGCAGCTGCAGGCGGAATTCGGGGTCGGCGAAGGCCGATCGGCGCAGGTAGGGGAGCACCAGCAGCAGCAGTCCGGCCCCGAGCACAGCGGTCTTGGAGGGTAGCCACTGGAACCAGGTGGCCAGCCAGCCCATCACCGAGTAGCCGTACTGCAGGCTGTGGTCGGCGCCCAGCAGGCCCAGCCAGTCGCGGTAGATCTGCACCAGCTCGCCAGGCGCCACCACCACCAGGGGTGCCGCGGCCAACAGCACGGCGGACACTGCGCCCCAGCCCACGCCGCGCCAGAAGCCGGGATAGGCCAGCAGCAGCAGGCCGGCGGCGAGACCGAAGGGCTTGATGAAGCCTGCGCACACGATCAGCGTGGCGGCCAGCCCGGGCCGCCGCCGCTCCAGGGCTGCGAAGGCCCCCACCACCAGCCCCGCGATGAGCCCGTTGCTCTGGCTGTTCTGCAGCGAGGTGATCAGCTCCATCAGGCCGATCAGCAGCACCAGGCCCTGCTGGCGGCGGTCCAGCTGCGGCAGGGCCATCACGGCAAAGGCCAGCACCAGCGCGTTCAGCAGGTTCCACAGGGGGAGGCCCACCAGATCGGGCAGCCAGCTGAAGGGGAGGAAGGCCAGCGCGAAGGTGGGCGTGTACTTGAACAGGTCCCAGTGCTCGGTGGGGTAATGCACGTAGAGCGGCTGGTGCGTCACCAGGTGCACGGCGGCCTGCCTGAAGATCACGTAGTTGTTGTAGTCCGTGTAGGCCGGGGCGTTCTCTACGAAGGTGCGCGGACCCACCAGGATGGCCTGCACCGATACCGCCACGGCCAGCAGCGCGTACAGCCCGATCACCGTGCGGCGGTCCAGCAGGCGTTCAGAAAAGGTGCGCAGGCGAACGGCGGTGCTCATGGCCCAGGACCCAAAGGTGCGATGGAACGCCGCAATGGGGGTTCAGGGGCGGTCGAGGGCGAGGCTCGATGCAGGAATGGCGAGCGGGGACGTTAGTCCGCGGGCCTTCAGCGAAGTGGCAGGGGGGGGCAGGCGGCTGTCCTGTGGAAGGATCTATGAAGATGCCGGCTAACGGTCCGCGTGCAGGCGATCGTAGCCCTGTGTTGCGCCTGCGGCAGGGCTATGGCGCTTGCACGCTGTTACCTGCTGGCATTATTGTTTAAGTTGATATTCCTTGAATTTGATTTTTATGAATGAGATATTAAATAAAATTAATGTGCCAATTATTATTAGGTAGTAAAAATATGGATTATGATAATTTACATAATACCAGGTTGTATTGTTTATAAGCAGCCACATGATTGTAGTGAGTATACCTGCCACCGCGAACGTTCTTGAAAAAACGTAACCATCTACTAATATTCTTGTTCCTTGTTTACCGAAACTATTATAATATTTATAAAATTGATTATATGACATATTTTTTTCCTCAGGCAAAACTTTAGTTTTATTCTTTTCATATTTATATAAAGCAAAAATTGTATAAACCATTACCACGCTAACGGCAATTGTAACGCCAATACCGCCTAATCCAACAATTGAGGACAATGGATTTTTTTCTTTACTAAAGTCTGGTGTGAATTGAAAAGTGCAAATTATGTCATAAGCTCTTGTCAACAGAATCCAAACTGATAATGGTATAAATAAGTTGTTCTTTTTTAGTCTAGTCATATTAATGTTTTATAGTTCATTTGTGCTTTCTGCTTGCAGGTAACTGGTTATTGACGCAACCGAGGTTCGTATATCCGTCTCGCTGCATCAAGTCCAAAGATACTATCGATCAGTCCGTTGGGTGCTCGTGAGCCGTTTGCTGTCGGAACTATACGCAACCCCATCACCCCAACAGGTGCTTCCCGCTCACGTCCACCACGAAGCGGCCGCGCAGGAACTTCCGGCCCAGGAGCACCTGGTACTTCATGTCGCTGCGGTCGAAGAGGGTGAACTGGGTGCGCACCGTGAAGCCGTTGAGCCGCACCCGCGTGGCGATGAGGTAGCGGCGGCTGGTCTCGCCGTTGCTGCTCTTCACCACCACCCGCTTGAAGTTGCGGAACACCTTGGTGGTGCGCTGGCCGCCCATTTGGAACACCACCACCAGCCGCTTGGTGCCATCGGCCGCGCGCCGCACGCTGAGGCGCTGGAAGTGCAGGGCGCTGCGGTAGGCCCCCGTATCGATCTTGGCCTCCACCCGCGCAATGCCCAGCCCGGGCAGCGCAATGTGCTCCAGCCGTCCGATGATGAGCTTCGCCCGCGCCATGGTGCCGCAAATTAGCCGGTGGGGGCCTTGCCGCGCCGCACCACCAGCACCGGTTTGTGAACAGGCCGGGGGCAGGGGAGTTGTGAACGAGCTGTTAAGGATCGGGGTCCGTCACCGCCGGGTGTGCGATCTTCGCCGTACCGAATCCGCCAAGAACCATGAAGTCCCTGTTGACCCTTGCCCTGAGCGCCGCCCTGGTGGTCGCGTGCAGCACCGCCGCCCCCGACGCCCAGGCCCAGACCGTGAAGAGCTACGGCGCGGCCATCACCGCCGATGGCGCCATGTCCATGAACGAGTTCGCCAAGGCCATCGCCAAGAGCGACTCGCTCAACGCCAAGGTGGCCTGCGAGATCATCACCAGCTGCACCAAGAAGGGCTGCTGGATGCACGTGAAGATGCCCGATGGCACGCCGATGATGGTGAAGTTCAAGGACTACGCCTTCTTCGTGCCCAAGGAGGGGCTGGAGGGCAAGAAGGCCGTGATCCAGGGCTATGCCACCAAGGAGGTGACCACCGTGGCCGAACTGCGCCACTACGCCGAGGATGCCGGCAAGAGCAAGGAGGAGATCGAGAAGATCACCGAACCCCGCGAGGACCTCTTCTTCCTGGCCGAGGGCGTGCTGATCACCTACTGATCCCCACACCACGCGTTTGGTGAAGGCCCGGCCGCACGCCGGGCCTTCGCCTTTCCGCATCCCGCTGTTGACAGCTTGCCCACGGCCTCGGGGTGTGCCTTCCAGTGGGGGCTACTTTCACGCCCCGAAGAACTTCACCCCATGAGCACCTTTGCCCTGGCCGTACACGGCGGCGCCGGCACCATTGCCCGCGAACTGATGACCCCGGCCCGCGAGAAGGCCTACCGCGATGCCCTGGAACTGGCCCTGCGCCGGGGGCATGCCGTGCTGGCCGACGGAGGCGCCGCGCTGGACGCCGTGGAGGCCGCCGTGCGGGTACTGGAGGATTCGCCGCACTTCAATGCCGGGCGCGGCTCGGTGTTCAACGCCGATGGGCAGCACGAGATGGACGCCAGCCTGATGCGCGGCAGCGACCTGCGCGCCGGGGCCGTGGCGGGCGTGCAGAACGTGAAGAACCCCGTGACCCTGGCCCGCAAGGTGATGGAGCACAGCAACCACGTGCTCATCAGCGGCCTCGGCGCCTTCGAGTTCGCCCACAAGCACAAGGTGGAACTGGAGGACGACCAGTACTTCTTCGACCAGTTCCGCTACGAGCAGTGGAAGGAGACCGTGGGCACCGACGTGTACAAGCTGGACCACAGCGACAAGGAGAAGAAGTTCGGCACCGTGGGCGCCGTGGCGCTGGACCGCAACGGCGACCTGGCTGCCGCCACCAGCACCGGCGGCATGACCAACAAGCGCTGGCAGCGCATCGGCGACAGCCCCATTATCGGGGCGGGCACCTATGCCAACAACGCCACCTGCGCGGTGAGCTGCACCGGGCATGGCGAGAGCTTCATCCGCGCGGTGGCCGCGCACGATGTGCATGCGCTCATGGCCTACCAGGGGCTTTCCCTGGAAGAGGCCGTGCGGGTGGTGGTGCACGAGAAGCTGCCGCCGCTGGACGGTGATGGCGGCCTCATCGCCGTGGACAGAGCGGGCCACCTGGTGCTCGACTTCAACTGCACGGGCATGTACCGCGGCCACGTGGGCGCCGATGGCATCTTCCACACGGCGATCTTCCGCTGAGCGGGAGGTTATCCCGGTCCGAAGGCTGAAGGGTTGGACGATCGTCCTTAGCCCGGCAACGTTCCCATGAAGGCGTGAGGCTCGTAAACGGGTAGCGTGCTCGTTCTGTAGTCCTTCATGTTGCAGGTGATGATCGCATCCACTTTGCCATGACGCAGCGCTGCAAAGTGCTGAATGCCATCCTCCTTATCCTTGAAACCACTGGCCATGCTGGCCAGGAAGTCCCGTTCGTCCACCGTTATCATGCGAACAGAAGAGAGCATCGCCACCATCACGTCGTTGATGTCCTGTTCCCACGTGCGTGGCCTTGTGGTGCGCCATTTCCGGCGAAGGGCATACATGACGTTGGCTGCGATCAACGGGGTGATCAGCACGGTGAAGGCACCTTTCGTCGCTGCATCCAGCAAGTCCTTGCTCGCCGCGCTTTGGGCTTCACCGCCATCCATGACGGCGATCAGCACATCGCTGTCCACCAATGCCCTCATGCGCGCTTGGCCACACGCTGCGTCGGTTTGGTCCGCGCGCCCTCGACCAGGTCCTTGAGCCGCTCATCCTCCTCCAGTTCGGCTTCCGTGAAGCGCGCACTGCCATGGAGCGCATCGACCCATGAGCTGGAGGCCAACGGAACCGCCCTCTTTGAGGTGGTGCGCTTTTTCGCCCGTTTTTTCACGGAGACCTTCGCCTTCATGACCGCAAGATAGCGAAGGGTGAGGCGGATCTCACCATGGAGGAACCGCAGGAACGCTGCCATCGTTCCACCATCGTGCAGCCGCGGTCGGGTGACAGGGACCTGCTCAGGCGGGCGGGTCGTGCGCGGGCGGTGGAGGGGGCGCTTTGCGTGCGCCCAGGAACGGCAGGTGCAGCCGCTGCTCTTCCGGGTAGTCGATCTCCTCACCCAGGATGTAGCCATAGGGCTGAAGCGCGGGGATGGCATCGCAGATGATCTTCAGCATGCCGGTGAGGGGCAGTGCCACCACCATGCCCACCACGCCCCACAGCATGCCGAAGCCCAGCAGGGCCACGATGCTGGCCAGCGGATTGATGCTGACGCTGCTGCCCACCACCTTGGGCGTGATGAAGTTGTTGTCGAGGAACTGGGTGAGGACGCACACCCCGATCGCCCCCACGGCATACAGGGCGCTGTCCTTCGTCACCAGGGCCAGCAGGGCGGGGAAGAGGCTGCCGATGAGCACCCCGATGTAGGGCACCACGTTGAGGAAGCCGGCGAGGAAGCCGAAGAGGATCGCGTATTCGAGATCGAGCAGCAGGAAGCCGATGCTGTTGAGGACGCCCAGGATCAGCACCACGAGGAACACGCCGCGCAGGTATTTGCGTGAGAGCTTGGAGATGCGCTGCATCACGGTGAGCAACAGGCCATCCTCCCCCTGGTCCACCTGCTGGAAGAAGGTGCGGAACTTGTCCTTCAGCAAGAGCAGCAGGAATACGAACACGGGGATGGGCACCACCAGGGCGAGGGCGGCGCCGGTGCTGGAGAAGAGGTCGATCGCCGCCTTGCCACCCCATTCGGCGATGCCCGCAAGTTGATCGTTGAACCACTCCACCTGTGCGCGGCGGTCGATATGGGTGATCTGTTCGATCCAGTCCTGGAAGGTCAGTCCTTTCTGCGCCAGGCTGGCCTGCAGGGCGGGCAGGTCATGGCCGAAGGAGCTGAGCTGCCAGCCCAGGAAGAAGACCGCGCCCAGGGCGGCGATCACGAGCACCAGCGTGGCCAGCAGCGCGGCGAGCCAGCGGGGAGCCCGCATGCGTTCCTCCATGCCCCGCGCCATGGGCAGCAGCATGAAGGCGAGCAGCGCGGAGATCAGCGACAGCAGGATGAGGTCGCGGCCGAAATAGAGCACCACCACGGTGAGCATCACGGCGGCGAGCAGGTACACGTAGCGTTGCAGCGGGTGGTGGATCATGGGAGGTGTTCCGGTCGGATCACTCCTGGCGCGCGCTCCGGCGCTCCTGCAGCCGGTCCTTGATGCGCTGCCACGAGCGACCCAGTTCCGAAAATACGCGGTGCCCGCCTTCGCTCTTGCGGATGCCGTCCCACAGTCCGGGCAGGATCATGCCCAGCCCGCCCAGGGCCGCCTTGCCGAAGGCCCCTTTGGCCTGTGCCCCCAAGGCCACGCCCAGCACGGTGCCCATCAGGCTGCGTGCGGGTCCGAAAGCGGCGGCCAGATGGTCCAGGGGACGCACGGCCTTCAACACATCGGTAAGGGCGGTGCCGATGGCCCGGCGGCGGAAGGCCGGCTGCCGCATCACCTCCCAATGGCCGCGCAACGCTGCGGAATGCCGGTCGCGTTCCGCCAGCAGGCGGCCGCGTTCGCGCTTCACCGCGTCCAGGTCAGGGAAGGTGTTCCGGCTTGGCATGGGCGGCATTGATCACGGCCAGGATGATGCGGTCGCGCAGCACCCAGCGCCAGAGGAGGTAGAAGAGGGCGGTGACGACGAAGAGGATGCCGCCGGCCGCGAGGAAACCGAGCACCAGATCGTTGAGCACGCGGCCGAGGTAGAGGCCCAGGGCGACGGCCAGCAGCCCGGTGCCCAGGCTCACCAGCAGCATGGCCACGATCAGCCACACGGCCTTCGCGGCGATGCGTCCGCCGCGCTCGCTCAGGTCCAGCGTGAACAGGGCCTTCTGCGCGGCCATGTAGGCCTTGGCATCGCCGGCCACGGCCTCGAACATGTCGCCCAGGCCGGGCTCATGGTCCGGCGCTTGGTCGGTGCCTTCGCGGTCGCTCATGCGGGATCGATCAGGCGCCATGGCGCACGTGGTCGGCCGACTTCCGGGCGTGGTCCGCCACCTCGTCGGCGCTCTGCTCGAAGTCCTTTCCCAGGCGCTCCTTCAGGTCCTCCGCCTCCTCGAACAGGAAGCGGATGAAGTCCGAGACCTCTTCCTTGGTCATGGTGGCGGTGTCCACCACCTTGCCTTTGGCCTTGGCCCATTCGGTGCGGGCCTCGTTGATGAACTCGTCCAGATCGTCCTTGGTGGCGCGGGCCTTGCCGGCCATGCGTTCACGCGTTTCCTTGCCGGACCGTGGGGCGAACAGCACACCAATGGCGGCGCCGATCGCCGCGCCGGCCAGAAAGCCCATGATACCGTAGTTGCGTTCGTTGCTCATCACCTTGCTTTTCCGAAAGGTACGGCCGAAGCCGCGCCGCGTTCGTGATGATCGTCAGCACCGGGTCAGCGCAACCACTTGCGCTCCATCACGAAGGTGCCGAAGGGCAGCACGCTGGCGGCGCCCAGGCCCACGATGCGCTCCAGGTCCCATTTCAGCTTGGTGAAGAGCGGAACGGCCGCCACCCAGTACCACACGAAGAGCACGCCGTGCGCCCAGCCCACCACCTTCACGGCCCAGGGCCAGTCGGCGAGGTACTTCAGCGGCATGGCGATGAACAACAGGATCAGGAAGCTCCAGCCTTCGGCCACGGCCACCTTGCGGAAACGATCGATGATGGGGGAGGAACTCATGCGGGTACAAAGATCGGCCGCCGTGCTTCATCCTCCCGCAGTTCGGTCTGCGCGACCGTGTTCCAACCAGGTCGCCATGATCTCCAGGGCCTCCGGGGGCAGCTTCACGGTCATCTTCCGCTCCTTCATCGCACCATCCAGGAAGCGCAGGGTGGTATCCCGTTCGGTGGTGCTGACCGCGAGGAGCTTGCTGCTCGGGATGTGGTAGATGGGGGCCAGGTCGTGACGGAACCCGCGCAACAGGACCAGCACACCCAGGCCGGCCAGACCGGCGGTGAGCAGGAGCCCCTCCGGACCGTGGGTGGGCAGATGCAGCACTTCGAAGAGGGCCCGCGCACCGGTCAGCAGGCCGCCGAACAGCAGATGGATCGTGCGGCGAGGGGAGAAGCGACCGCGCAATTCCGGGGTGGCCAGAGCATCCTGCCAATTGCCCGAGCGGGTGAAGTACAGGGCGTGCTCGTTGATGTTCAGGTAGCCCCGGTCCAACTCGAAGTACCTGCGTTCCATGAGCGATGCCCCGCTCAGCTCCGTACCGGCACCTTCACGGCGGTGAACATCCGCTGCTTCACGCTGTAGCTGTGGCCTTTGGAGATGATGTGCACCTTCATGCCCTCGATGCTGAAGGGATGGCCCTCCTCCACGTCGGCGAAGTCGCTGTAGGTGATGTCGTGGCCATCGAAGATCATCACCTGGCCGCTGCCGATGGTCTCGAGCATGTCGCCGTCGGTGATCACGATGCCGGTGTCCTCCCCGAGGCCGATGCCAATGGCGGCGGGGTTGGCGGCCACCGCCTGGGTGAGGCGGCTGAAACGGCCACGCTCCACGAAGTGGCTGTCGATGATCACATCGTGGATCAGGGCGGCACCGGTGGTCATCTTCACCCCGCCCTTGATCAGTCCGCTGGCGCTGTGTCCCTGGTAGATCATGGTGCTGCTCATGCACATGGCGCCCGCGCTGGTGCCGGCGATCACGAAGCCGGGCTCCTCCTGGTAGCGGCGCTTCATCAGCTGGAGGAAGGCCGTGCCACCGAAGATGGTGGTGAGGCGCAACTGGTTGCCGCCGCTCATCATCACGCCATCGGCCTTGGCCAGCCGCTTGATCATGTCGGGCTTCACGTCGCTGCGGTCGCGGATGTCGAGCACATCGATGTTCGAGGCGCCCAGCCGCCCGAAGGCCGCGATGTAGTTCTCGCCCACCTCCTCGGGGATGCTGCTGGCACTGGTGATGACGGCGATCCGCTTGTCCGGCCCGCCGATCTCGTCCACCACCCGCCGCAGGATGCCGTCCTCGATGAAGTTGTGCGTGAAGACCTTGGTGTGGTGCCCGCCCTCGGGCTGGTTCCCCTTGTCCTCGTTGCCGCCAATGGCGATGAGCTTTCCTTTCGGTGTCATGTGCGTTCGTTGCGCCCCCCCCGAGGCAGCAGGTCGTCCGTTGTCGGTTGTCAGGATGTGCTTTCGCCAACTGACGACCTGGGACCGCCAACTACCACCGCGAAAGTAGCCCCCTGTTCCCGGACCGTGGCCGGGGTGTGAAGTTTTGATGAACAAGCCGCTGTCGCCTATCTTACCCCTCGGCTTACCCCATCCCCCCAGCATCCCATGCGCATCCTCGAGCTCAAGGCCATGCGTGGCCCCAACCATTGGTCGGTCCGTCGTCACAAGTTGATCGTCATGCGCCTCGACATCGAGGACCTGGAGGAACGGCCCACCGACAAGATCCCCGGTTTCTATGAGCGCATCACCACGATGCTGCCCAGCACCTACAGCCACCGCTGCAGCGAGGAGCGTGAGGGCGGTTTCTGGGAGCGTATCAAGCGGGGCACCTGGATGGGCCATGTGATCGAGCACATCGCTTTGGAGATCCAGACCCTGGCCGGCATGGAGACCGGCTTCGGCCGCACCCGCAGCACCAGCGAGCGTGGCGTGTACAACGTGGTCTTCAGCTACATCGAGGAACCCGTGGGGCTGTTCGCCGCCAAGTCCGCCGTGCGCATCGCGCAGGCCCTGATCGAGGGCAAGGAGTACGACCTGGAGGCGGACATCCAGCAGATGCGCGAGATCCGCGAGGAGAGCCGCCTGGGCCCCAGCACCGGCAGCATCGTGCAGGAGGCCGTAAGCCGGGGCATCCCGTACCTGCGCCTCAACGGGCAGAGCCTCGTGCAGCTGGGGCATGGTATCCACCAGAAGCGGATCCGCGCCACCATCACCAGCCGCACCAGCAACATCGGCGTGGAGATCGCCTGCGACAAGGAGGAGACCAAGCAGCTGCTGGAGAGCTACGAGATCCCCGTGCCCAAGGGCCGTGTGGTGCGCACCGAGGAAGGCCTGAAGGACGCGCTGGAAGTGGTCGGCTACCCCTGCGTGATCAAGCCCATCGGCGGGAATCACGGTCGCGGCGCCACCATCGGCATCAAGAACTGGGAGGAGGCCGTGCCCGCGCTGGCCAAGGCCAAGGAGATCAGCCGCAGCGTGATCGTGGAACGCTACATCACCGGCCTCGACCATCGCTTGTTGGTGATCAACCACCAGTTCGTGGCGGCCGCCAAGCGCACGCCTGCCTGTGTGATCGGTGATGGCGTGCACACCATCCGCCAGCTCGCTGATGAGGTCAACAAGGACCCGCGCCGCGGCTATGGGCACGAGAAGGTCCTCACCCGCATCGACATCGACGACCACACCGAGAAGCTGCTCGCCCGCCGGGGCATGACACCGGACAGCGTGCCGCCCAAGGCCGAGGTGGTGTACCTGAAGGCCACCGCCAACCTCAGCACCGGCGGCACCGCCACGGATGTCACCGAGATCGTGCACCCCTACAACGTGTTCATGGCCGAGCGCATCTCGCGCATCATCGACCTGGACATCTGCGGCATCGACATCATGACCGACGACATCACGCAGCCGCTCACCGAGACCGGCGGCGCGGTGCTGGAGGTGAACGCCGCACCCGGTTTCCGCATGCACCTGGAGCCCACGGAAGGCATCGGTCGCAACGTGGCCGAACCCGTGGTGGACATGCTCTTCCCGCCCGGCGCGCCCAGTCGCATCCCCATCATCGCCATCACCGGCACCAACGGGAAAACGACCACCACGCGCCTCACGGCCCACATCATGCGCAGCGTGAACTTCAAGGTGGGCATGACGTGCAGCGATGGCGTGTACATCATGAACCGCATGCTGCAGAAGGGCGATTGCACCGGCCCGGCCAGCGCGCAGTTCGTGCTGAAGGACCCGCTGGTGGACATGGCCGTGCTGGAGACGGCACGCGGCGGCATGCTGCGCAGCGGCCTCGGCTTCGAACATTGCGACGTGGGCATCTGCACCAACGTGGCCGCCGACCACCTCGGGCTGAAGGACATCAACACCCTGGAGGAGCTGGCCCACGTGAAGAGCACCGTGCCGCGCAGCGTGCGCAAGGACGGCTACGCCATCCTCAACGCCGACGATGAGCTGGTGATGGCCATGCGCAAGCAGTGTGACTGCAAGATCGCGCTCTTCAGCCTCGATGAGAACAACCGCCTCATCCGCCAGCACTGCAAGCTCGGTGGACTTGCCGCGATCTATGAGAACGGCTTCATCACCATCAGCAAGGGCGAGTGGAAGCTGCGCATCGAGAAGGCCGTGAACGTGCCGCTCACCTACGGCGGCAAGGCCGTGTTCAACATCCAGAACATCCTGCCCGCGGTGCTCGCCGCCTACACGCAAGGCGTGAAGATCGAGGAGCTGCGCCAGGCCCTGATGACCTTCGTCCCCTCACCGGCGCAGACGCCCGGCCGCCTCAACCTCTTCCAGTTCCGCAACTTCCAGGTGGTGGTGGACTACGCCCACAACCCGCACGGCTTCGAGGCGCTGGGCCGCTTCCTCAGCAAGGTGCCCGACACGCCCAAGATCGGTGTCATCGCCGGCGTGGGCGACCGCCGCGACGAGGACACTGTGAACCTGGGCAAGCTCAGCGCGCGCATGTTCGACGAGATCATCATCCGTCAGGACCGCAACCTGCGTGGCAAGACGGACGATGAGATCATCGCGCTGCTGGTGAAGGGCATCAAGGAGGTGGACCCCAACAAGAAGTACATCATCATGAAGAAGGAGGAGGAGGCCATCCGCCACGCCATCGGCACCGCGCCGAAGGGCGCCTTCGTGGTGCTGTGCAGCGACGTGGTGCCCGACGCCCTGGAACTGGTGCTGAAACTGAAGGAGCAGGATGAACAGGTGCCCTTCAGCAAGGAGGACATCCCGAACCGGAACAAGGAGTTGGTGGGGTAGCGTCGAGGCATGCCTCGACCTCGACACCCGTGTTAATGGCCGTGGTATAGGCAGACCATGCACATCCACCGCAAATACACCCGGTTACGCGGTTACGATTACGCCACGTGCGGTGCGTATTTCCTGACCGTCAATACCTATGGTCGTGCACGCCTTTTCGGTGACATTGTGAACCTTGGTCATGGGGCGCAGATCGACCTGTCCCCATTTGGACGGATCGTACAGGAATGCTGGGATGCCATCCCGGACCATTTCCCGACCGTTCATCTGGACACGTTCCAGATCATGCCTGACCACGTGCACGCGATCGTGGTGATCCTGGATGACCATGCCCCGTCTGATCCAGCGGTGGGTCCTCGATCTACTTACATGACCCCTCGATCCATTTCGGGCAATGGTGCAGACCGAGGCGGTGCCTCGACGCTACCGCGTGAACGACGCCCCAACGGCGTGAAACCGCGTTCCGTCGGGGCCATTGTCGGGTCGTTCAAATCGGCAGCCACCAAACGGATCAACCTGGCACGTGGCACACCCGGTGCGCCGGTTTGGCAACCCAACTACCATGATCGGATCATCCGGAATGCCGCCGAACATGATCGTATCGCTACCTACATCTTCGAAAACCCGGCTAAATGGTTGCATCCGCATGTACCCGGATAGGTCTATTTGCAGGGTGCCATGGAACTGATCCGGCAGTTGATGTTCTTTTAAGATCTATTCAGGGCACAGCTATGGGTTGCATCATTCCAATTGTACACCACTCACAACGGCGCCGTGATCATCGTCAGCAGTTCCTGCGGACGGCCTTTATAGGCCTCGATCTTGCCGGTGTTCTCGATCACGAATGCGACCAGCGCATCGGTCGGCTTACCGGTCAGGAGCGAGCGTTGCTGGCCGTGGTTCTGCACCAGGGCTTGGATGGTTCGCACTGGACCCCACGGGAAGCCCCACCAGCCCGCAAGGCCAGACGTCCATGTGGCCTTGCGGCAGCGCCGTTCCAGGCAAGGCAGGCATCCGATGTACGGCGTCCGGTCGTAGCTGGTCATGATCAGAAAGCTGATGGCGCGGCTGGCCAGCACGGCATTCAGTGGAGCAGAACGGTTGCCGCATTCCGGACAGGGCAGTGAACGGATCAGGGCCACCTGCTCCTGCACGCGGGCTTCGTCCACGGGTTGCACGGCCGCGTCGATGCCTTGGAACACGGCCTCGTCCACATGGCGGGCACGCAGCATGCCACGGATCACGGCCAAAGCCTCGGGTCGCAGATGGTGCGCTGACCTCGTGGCGATGTGGATCAGTTCGGCGTCAGTGTACTGAGCATAGGTCTTTTCCAGTTCGGCCGGGCTGGGCTCCATGTGTCCAAAGTACGGGCTGTCCGAACGTACTTCAACGAAAAAGGCCCCGTTGCCGGGGCCTTTTCGGAGTTCACATGTATCGCAGGCTTACTTCGCTGCGGCGACGGCCTGACGCTTCTCGGTGATGCGGGCGCTCTTGCCGCGACGCTCACGGAGGTAGAAGATGCGGGCGCGCCGTACATCACCACGCTTGTTCACGTCGATCTTGTCGATGAAGGGGGAGGCCACCGGGAAGATGCGCTCCACACCCACGTTGTTGCTGATCTTCCGCACGGTGAAGGTGCCGGTGCTGCCGCTGCCTTTGCGCTGGATCACCACACCCTGGAACTGCTGGATGCGCTCCTTGTTGCCTTCAACGATCTTGTAGTGCACGGTGATCGTGTCACCTGCCTTGAATTCGGGAAGGGCGTTCAGTGGCGCGTATTCCTTCTCGAGCTGCTTCATCCTGTCCATGGCCTGATGGTGTTGAGGAGGTAACCCAGCGCCCTGCCATTAACAGGGATTCGGTCTCCGGATTTGGGGCCGCAATATTACGGATCTTTCCGTTCCCTCCAGCACTCGCTCATTCCTCCCCGCTCAGCAGACCCGGACGGCGCTGCCGGGTGCGCTCCACGGCCTGCTGGTGCCGCCACTCATCCACCTTGGCCTGGTGGCCGCTCAGGAGCACATCGGGCACCTTCCAGCCCTGATGATCAGCGGGTCGGGTGTAGGTGGGCGGGGCCACCAGCCCGTCCTGGAAGCTGTCGCTCAGGGCCGAGGTCTCGTCGCCGATCACCCCGGGGATGATGCGGATGATGGTGTCGCACAGGACGGCCGCCGCCAGTTCGCCCCCAGTGAGCACGTAGTTGCCGATGCTCACCTCACGGTCCACCAGGTGTTCCCGCACCCGTTCGTCCACCCCCTTGTAATGCCCGCACAACAAGATCAGGTTCCCCTTGATGCTCAGTTGGTTGGCCAATGGTTGGTCCAGCAGCTGGCCATCCGGGCTCAGGTAGATCACCTCGGCGTAGTCGCGTTCGCTCTTCAGGTGCGTGATGGCCCGGTGGATGGGCTCGATCGTCATCACCATACCGGCCCCCCCGCCGAACGGGTAGTCGTCGATCCGGCGGTGCTTGTCGGTGCTCCATTCCCGCAGGTCGTGCACCACCACCTCCACCAGGCCCTTCTGCTGGGCACGTTGCAGGATGCTCTCCCCGAACCAGCTGTCCAGCAGGCGGGGCACGGCGGAAAGGATGTCGATGCGCATGGAAGGGGGCAAAGTTCCCGCTTTCGGCGAGGCCCGCAAACGGTCGCTCCGCGCCACTTTCCGGAAGGTCCGTATTTTCGGCATGCCGGTTGCCACCATTCCGGCATGTTCCCAACTATGAAGAAGCTGACCATCCTGGCCTTCGTGGCCCTGCTCCCCTTCACCTCCATCGCCCAGAAGCACGTCTACGAGGACCTGCTGGTGATGTACGTGGACGAGAAGTACGAGAAGTGCATCGCCAAGGCGGAGACCTACATCAATGGGGATGACACCAAGCGCGACCCGCTGCCCTACCTCTACGTGAGCATGTGCTACTACGAGATGTCGCGGAACACCAAGTACGAGCTGGACTACCCCAAGGCCGGTATCGAGGCCTTGAAGTGGGCGGTGAAGTACCGCAAGAAGGACAAGGAGAAGGAGTTCTTCGGCAACTACGAGGACTACTGGGCCTCGTTGAACACCATGGCCCTGGAGACGGGGGAGAGCCTGATCGACGATCCGAAGACCCTAAGCAAGGCGAAGCAGATCTGGGTGGCCGCCACGGGCTACTACCCCGAGAACCCCGGTGCGTGGCTGATGCTGGCCATGTGCCACTACAAGGCCAATCTGGCCAAGGAGGGCGACCTGGCCATCCAGGAGTACAACAAGGCCATCGCCGCTGCAGGCGACATCAGCACCCTTCCGCCCGACCAGAAGAAGATGCTGAAGAACGGCCTGATCCGCTACTGCGACTACCTCGTGTCCAAGGGCATGCGCGACAAGGCCAAGCAGGTGGCCAGCGTGGGCAAGGACGTGTTCATGGGCGAGGACGACTTCAAGGGACTCTGGAACTCCCTGTAGATCGCGACCATCAATGATCCTGGCGAGGCGGTCCCTAGGGGCCGCCTCGTTCGTTGCTGGCCTCATACTCCCGGGAGCGGTTCACTGCGAACGATGCCCTGCCGGCATCGCGGCGAAGGCCCTCAGGATGCACTTCCCCGCCGGGGCAGCATGGCGATGACCAGCGCTGGCAGCAGCAGCAGTTCCGCCACAAAGGCGAAGGCCAGCGTGAGGGTCACCAGCATGCCCATGTAGTGGATGCTGGCGAAGTCGCTGAACACCAGCAGCACGAAGCCCGAGAGCAGCATCAGGCTGGTGACGGTGACGGCCTTGCCGGTGCGCAGGTAGGTGCGTTTCAACGCATAGGCCGGCGAGAGCCCTGAACGCAGGTGCTGGCGGAGCGCGGCCAGCATGTGGATGGTGTCGTCCTCGGCGATCCCGAAGCTGATGGAGAAGATGATGGCGGTGCTCACCTTCAGGTCGATCCCCGCGAAGCCCATCACGCCGGCGATGAAGAGCAGCGGCACCAGGTTGGGCAGCAGGGCCACGAGCACCATGCGCCAGTTGCGGAAGAACCACCACATGATCAGCGCGGTGAGGGCCACGGCCAGCCCCATGCCGCGGATCAACTGGGTGCTCAGGGTGGCGTTGTTGTGGTCGATCAGGTAGGCCATGCCGGTCTGCTGGAAGCGCACCACCGCAACATCCGTCCGTGCCTGGATGAAGGCCTCCAGCGCCGCGTTGCGCTGCCCGTGCACGTAGCCGCCCTCGTCGCGCATGCGGCCCGTAAGGCGTGCCGTGCGTCCATCCCCGCTCACGATGCCGCCGATGTACTGCCCCCCGAACACGCGGGCGCGTTTGGCCATGCGCGCGGCCTCCTCCGGTTCGTCGGGCAGCCGGCGATAGGTGATGTCACCGCCGTTGTAGGCCTTGTTGAGCGAGGCCATCAGCGTCACCGGCGACACGATCGCGTCCACGCGGTAGGCGGTGTCCAGGTAGTTCTGCACCAGTTCCACCTGGCGCAGCACGTCCAGGTCCCACACGGTGCGCGAGCTGTCGGTCACGGTGATCTCCAGTTCGAAGGGGCGCACACCGCCAAAGCGGTCCTCGAACCAGGTGAAGCCCTTTTTCAAGGGGTCGTTGGCGGGAAGGTCCTCCAGCAGGAAGTTGTTCACGCGGATGCGGTCGGCCCCCACGATGCCGACCACGGTGATGAGCCCGAAGCCGAGGAGCAGTGCACGGCGATGCCGGATCGTCCACCGGAACAGGTCGGGGAGGCGGCTGTCCCAGTGGGAGGCCTGGCGCGCGTTGGGCAGGAGCTTCAGCGGGTCGATGAGGACCAGCAGCGCGGGGAGGAGGGTGAAGGCCAGGATGAAGGTGAGCAGCACCCCCAGGGCGGTGTAGAGCCCGAACTCCTGCAGCGGCGGGATGCTGGCCGTGCCCAGCGTGGCGAAGCCGATGCCGCTGGTCACCGCGGTGAGGAAGGTGGGCAGGCCCACCTCGTGGTAGGTCACGGCGATGGCCCTCGTGCGCGGCACGCCGTTGCGGATCTCCTCCAGGAAGCACTCCAGGATGTGCACCACATCGCTCATGCCCACCACGAAGAGGATCGTGGGGAGCAACATGGTGAGGATGCCCAGCGGCTTCCCCAGTGCTGTCATGAAGCCCACCTGCCACAGGATGGCCAGGCCCACCACGGCGATGGGCACCACCACACCGCCCACGCTCCGGAACCCGATCCACAGGAACACGGCCAGGAGCAGGATCGCGGCGGTGAGGAAGAGCACCGTCTCCTTCACCATGGTGTTGATGTAATGGTCCTGCCCCACGATGCGGCCCACCAAGCGCGCATCCTCCAGACCCGTTGCGGCAAGGGCCGCGCGGACGTCCGTCAGCAGGGTGTCGCACTTCGCCTTGGACAGACCGGGCTGGGCGTTCATCACCACCATCATCGCCCGGCCATCGTCGGTGAAGAAGGGCTCGCGCACCCACGGGTCGTTCCAGATGCGGGCGGAGTCGAGGGCCAGCAGGGTGTCGTTGGAATAGCGCAGCCACGGCACCTCGAACACGCCCACCGGGGTGATGATGGGCTCGCTCATGCGCGTGGGCGTGAGCACAAGCTGCACCAGGGGCAGGCGCTCCAAGCGACCGGCCAGGCTGTCCACCTGCGTCAGCAGCGCTGGGTCCAGCACGCCTCCCTCGCGCTCGATGCCGATCATCAGGAAGTCGTTGTCGTAGCCGAACCGCTCGCGGAAGGCCATGTAGCGGTCGCGTTCGGGGTCGTCGTTCGGGAAGAACTTCTCGAAGTCGTAGTCCAGCCGCACGTTGCGGAGCGCGATGGCGAAGAGCACGGACACCACGCCCAGCAGCATCAGCGCGATGCGGGCGTTGCGCGGCGTGAGCAGCCGCTCGAGGCGTTGGATGCGTGCTTCCATCAACAAGGTGTGGTCGATGCGTACGGGCAAAGGTGAGGCATGCCCGTGTTGGACCGGGCTAACTTTGACCGTTGATGTTCAACGTCCCGGCCCGCGCCTCCAGCCTTGTCCTGCTTGTTCTGCTTTCGGTGGTCCCGGTCCGCGCCGGCAACCTCGACAAGGCCTTCGAGGCCCTCGAGGTCCACGACTATTTCAAGGCCAGGGCGCTGTTCACCAAGTCGCTGAAGCAGCATCCGGCCGCCGGTTGGTACGGCCTCAGCGTCATCACCGGCCGCGCCAACAACCCCTTCTTCCACATTGATTCGGCCTACGCGCACATCCTGCGCGCCGATGCGGCCTTCACCGTGGCCCGTGACAAGGAGCGCGCCTACATCGCCGAGTTCGGCGTGGACCATGCCGCCATCGAAGGGCAGAAGCGCCACGTTTACGACCTCGCCTGGCAGGTGGCCAAAGGGCAGCACACGATCGCGGCCTATGACCGGTTCCTGCAGGCCTTTGTGGGCGCACCCCAACAGGCCGATGCCGTGCTCGTGCGCGACCACCTCGCCTTCGAGGCGGCCCGCACCGCGAACACCGCGGCGGCCTACCAGGCCTTCCTGGAGCGCTACCCCATGGCCCGCGAGGTGTATGAGGCCCGCACGCGCTACCAGCAGGCGCTGTACAGCGAGGCCACGGCCGATGGCAGCGTCGCTTCCTTCCTGGCGTTCATCCAGCAGCATCCGGAAAGTCCTTATGTGCGGCAGGCCGAGGATGAGGTGTTCCGGCTGAGCACGCCGGGAAGAACGATCCAGGAGTACCGGAAGTTCATTGCCGATCATCCGCGCAACCGGAACGTGGAGAGCGCCTGGCGCAGCATCTACGAGGCCTACACCCGCGACCTCAGCGTGGGCACCATCACGCGCTTCCTCCAGGAATACCCCGAGTATCCTTACGTGGAGGAACTGGTGGAGGACTACCGCACGGCCAGCATGCAGCTGCTGCCCTTCCGCCGCGAAGGCAAATGGGGCTTCATTGATGATACCGGCGTGGAACGCATCAAGGCCGAGTACGACTGGGTGGAGCCCTTCGAAGGTGCGCAGGCCCTGGTGAGCCGCGAGGGACTGGTGGGCACCATCAATCGCAGTGGACGTGTGGTGGTGGACCTGATCTACGAGGATGTGCAGGACGCCGTGGAAGGCACCAGCACCGTGGAACGCAACGGCCGCTTCGGTGCGGTGGACCGCAACGGCGATCTGGTGGTGCCCCTGCTGTTCGGCGATGTGGGCGAGTTCTCCGGCGGCCTGGCCTATGCGGCCAAGGACGGTCGCTACGGCTACATCAATGCGCGGGGCGAGGAGGTGATCCCCTTTGCGTATTCGTCCGCGGGCACCTTCCGGAACGGACTGGCCGTGGTGGAAAGGCCCGAAGGCTATGGCGTGATCGACGCCAAGGGTAACGTGATCGTACCGCCGCAATACGAGTGGATCGAGGGCTTCGAGCGTGCCGTTTCCCGCGTCCGCAAGGATGGTCGCATGGGCGTCATCGGTCCTTTTGGCGATGTGCTGCTGCCGCTGGAGTACGACCACGTGGGCGCATTCCGCGACAGCCTAGCGCTGGTGGTGAAGGGCGGCAAGGCCGGTTATGTGCGCATGGATGGCCGTCCGGCGGTGGCCACCGACTATGAGGCTGCGGCCGATGTGGCCTCGTGGGGCGACTTCACCCAAGGCACGGCCAAGGTGGCCTTCAACGGAAAGCGCTGCCTCATCGACCGGAACAACACGCGTCTGCTGCCCTGCCAGTATGCGGACAT
>Ga0315900_10001241_pt1 | contig 40961 bp, 37 predicted proteins | sample LakEriMetagenome_FD_203521 | JGI IMG/M metagenome (GOLD analysis project Ga0315900, IMG submission 203521) | Freshwater fungal communities from buoy surface, Lake Erie, Ohio, United States - Buoy 12 MA114 | ecosystem: Environmental > Aquatic > Freshwater > Lake > Lake biofilm | place: USA: Lake...
GGCCTTGGCGAAGGTGACCAGCTGTCCATCGTGCCACAATCCGAACGTGTGGTCGGTGTAGAGGTCGGCGCGGCGGCCATGGCCCTGCATGCTGAAGGTGAGCACGGCGTCGATGCTCAGCGGGTCCACCTTCCACTTCCACCAGTCCCCGCGGCGGCGTCCCACCTCGTAGGTGCTGCTGAGCCGCTTCAGCATGAGGCCCTCGATGCTGGCAGTGCGGGCATGCTCGCGGTGCGCCACCATCTCCTCCCACGAATCGAAGGACAGGGTGGGCGAGAGGGTGAGCACCGGATGTGCAGCAGTGGACACGATGTCATCCAACAACGCACGCCGTTCGCTCAGCGGCCGCTGACGGATGTCCTCGCCCGCATGCTCCATGAGGTCGTAGGCCATGAAGATCACGGGCACATCGGCCAGCAGCTTCTTGCCAACGCTCTTGCGGCCGATGCGTTTCTGCAGCTCGGCGAAGGGGAGGGGCGCACCATCCTTCCATGCGAGGAGCTCGCCATCGAGCACGGTGCCATGGGGCAAGGCCTTTCGCAGCGCCTCAAGCTCGGGGTACTTGTCGGTGACAAGTTCCTCCCCGCGGCTCCACACGTAATGCTGGCCACCGCGCACGATGAGCTGCCCGCGGATGCCGTCCCACTTGTGCTCGGCCTGCCATTGGCGCGGGTCGCCCAGGGGCAGCAGGTCCTCCAGCCCGGCCCCTGCGGCCGTTCCCTCGGGGCCCTCGATGCCGTAGGCCAGGTAGAAGGGGTAGGGGCGGCTGTGGTCATCGCCCTCGTTGGCACCGAGCACCAGGTCGTGGAAGGTGGTGCTGTGCGGACTCCAGTCCCCCATCAGCCGGTGCGCCAGGGTGTCCTCGTCCACGCCGGTGGCCTTGCTCAGGCCCTTCACCATCACCTTCTGGCTTACGCCGATGCGGAAGCCGCCCGTGATGATCTTGTTGAACACGAAGAGCTCCATGCCCTCAAGCCCGGCCCAAACGGCTTTCACGCGTGCGGCCTTCTCCTCTTCGGGCAGGTCCTTAAGTTCCTCCACATACCGCACCCATTCCGCCAGGGGCTTCACCAGGCGTTCCTCCAGCTTCGCGATGTGCGTCACGGTCTCGGCGAAGTCGCCCACCACGTGGTAGCTGGCCTCGAAGAGCCAGTGGGGGATGCCGCTGACCTCCGCGGCCCATTGGCGGAGCTGTGTGCTGGTCACAGGGCGTTTCGGTCGCCGCCCGCTGAGCAAGGCGATCACCCACAACTTGTCGGCATCGTCCGCCTCACGGAAATATGCCGCCAGCGCATCCACCTTTGCAGAGGTGCTGGTGGTGGCGTCGAGGGCGTCGAACAATGTTGCTTCGCGGGTCATGGCGCTGGCGTTTCGGGTCGACCCATGCTGAGCGGAGTCGAGGAAGGGTCGACACTACGCGTGCCTTCCGAAGCGTCAGCACCCGGTTCTGCACCCGCCTCTCCCGCGAACTCCGTCGTCTCCGCCACCGCATCATACCCCACGCTTCGTAAATACTGGCTGAACAGGTCCGTGTACCCGTGGGTCGCGATCACCCGTTCGGCGCCGGTCTCCCGCACGGCCAGCAGCAACGCGTCCCAATCCGCGTGGTCGCTGAGGACGAAACCCTTGTCGATGTTGCCACGGCGCCGCCTGCCGCGCAATTGCATCCAGCCGCTGGCCATGGCCGTGCTGAAGGGTTTCATCCTGTTCATCCAGGGGGTGTCCAATGCGGATCCAGGCGTGATCACCAATGCATTGCGGAAACGCTCTTTGGGCGTGTCCTTGGTGATGTGCTCCCACGCTGGTAGCTCCAGCCCGCAGTCCTGCAGCACCGTGTTCATGTTGGCCACGGCGCCGTGCACCAGGATCGGGCCGATGCTCGGGTCCACCCCGGTCATCACCCGCTGCGCCTTGCCCAGGCTATAGGCGCTGATCACCGAGCAGACACCGTTCGCCGCATTGCTGCGCCACCAGCCATTGATATCAGCGAACACCTCTGAAGGCTCCTTCCACCGATAGATGGGCAATCCGAAGGTGCATTCGGTGATGAGCGTGTGGCAGCGCACCGGCTCGAAGGCATCGCTGATGCCATCGGCGTGGCGCTTGTGGTCGCCGGTGGCCACCCACACCTCGCCTTGATGTTCCAAGCGCACCTGCATGCTGCCGGGGATGTGTCCCGCCGGGTGCAGGGAGAAATTCACCCCATTGATGGTGACGCTCTGTGCGGGCTGCAGGGTGTCGATGTGCAGATCATCACCCAGTCGCGCGTGCATGAGCGCCTTGGTGACGGGGGAGGCGAGGTAGCTTCGGCTGCCACGCCGGGCGTGATCGCTGTGCGCGTGGGTGATGATCGCCCGGTCCACCGGCCGCCAGGGGTCGATGTACACATCGGCCTGCTCGCACCAGATGCCGCGCGGGGTGAACGCCAACAATCCCGTCGATCCCATGCCGACAATGTAGTGCCGCACCGCGGCCGTAGGGTATGGAACAGCGAAGCCCGGGAGATGTTCCCGGGCTTGCACAGGTCAACTGGAGGACTCAGCCTAACTGGCCGCCCAGATCAGCAGTACGATGGTGCCCAAGATCATGAGGGCGAAGAGCACCGGACCGCCGATCTCGTTCTGTTCGGCCTCTTCTGGAAAATGTCCTTCAAAGTGATGGTCGCTCATGGCGGTGGTCGTTCGTGGGGCAAATATAACCACCGGGCCTATTGACGAAAGACCACACGTTGCCTGACCAGCAAGGGTTTCCACAGCCCTTAGTTCAAACTGAACGTCGGCTGACGCAGCACCATGCGGGCGATGACGGCGCTCTCGTTGGTGCGCATGCGCCGGATCATCGCGGACACGTGTTCGTCAAGCTCGCGGTCGCTCAGCTTGGCCAGGTCCTTGTAGACCGGCAGGCTGCTCTTGCTCTTCAGGATGAGCGCTATTTTGTAGGAGCGTGACATGGTTCCTGATGAGTAGACGCTTCACCGGGCCAAAGGGATGCCTGATGAGGATACGCCGATCCGGGAACGGTCGTTCGGCCCCCAGTACCGGTGCAAATGACCGCAGGGCGGCAGGCTGGGGAATGAATGATCGGCGCGCCGCGACCTTTCCTGGGGAGCTACGGGCATCAGCCCTGGACGCTGCTCCGCATCGTCGGGCTATTCGTAACCGACCTCGCCAAGCTGCGCTTGGCTCGGGCGGGCATGAAAAAGCCCCGGTGACTTCGTCACCAGGGCTAGGTCTGGTCGGGGTGAGAGGATTGACCTCCCTGCGGTCGGTCTTTCCTGGTGGGGGAGCTACATACACAAGCCCTGGACGCTGCTTCGCATCGTCGGGCTTTTTCACGCCCACCCTCGCTCAAGCTGCGCTTGGCTCGGGCGGGCATGAAAAAGCCCCGGTGACTGCGTCACCAGGGCTAGGTCTGGTCGGGGTGAGAGGATTCGAACCTCCGACCTCGTCGTCCCGAACGACGCGCGCTAACCGGGCTGCGCTACACCCCGAACAAGGCTCCTTACAGCACGGGATGCGACCTGCAAGGGGCCGCAAATATAGAAGGGATAATGGACCCTACGCGTCGAACTTGTAGCCGATGCCCTTCACGGTCTTGATGCGGTCCTCACCGATCTTCTCGCGCAACTTGCGGATGTGCACGTCAATGGTGCGATCGCCCACGAAGAGCTCGTTGCCCCAGATCTGGCCGTAGATCTCGTCGCGCTTGAAGACCTTGCCCGGCTTGCTCATCAGCAGGACCAGCAGCTCGAACTCCTTCTTGGGCAATTGCATCTCCTTGTCGCCCACCTGCACCATCACCTTCTCCAGGTCCACCTTCACGCCATTGGCCTCCATCACCTGCCCATCCGGGCGGTCGGCATTGCTGCGCTTGAGCAGGGCCTTGACCTTGCTGATGAACACCTTCGGACGCACCGGCTTGGTGATGTAATCGTCCGCACCGGCCTCGAAGCCGGCGATCTGGGAATAATCCTCTCCGCGGGCGGAAAGGAAGGTGATCAGGGTGTGCTTGAACTCGGGCAACTGGCGCAACTGGTTGCAGACCTCCACACCGTCCATGCCAGGCATCATGATGTCCAGGACGATGAGGTCGGGGCGGTTGGCCTTCGCCACCTTGAGCGCATCGCGGCCGTTCAGAGCGGTCGATACCTGGTAGCCTTCACGCTCGAGATTGTACTTGAGCAGTTCGACGATATCGGGTTCGTCATCCACCAACAACACCTTCTGCGCCAACGCTCCGCTCATTCGGTTCCCGTGTTAAGTGCCGCAAAGGTCGGCGGCCTGATGCCGTGTTGGTGTTAAGTCTCATTCAAATATAGGTTAAGGTCGTGACGGGTTTCCGCTTGTTGGAACGGTCCTGCGCATACTTTTGCCCCGCTGTTCAGGTTCCCTGAGCAGCCGATGGTGGGAGTACCCAACCGGTCGCACGCCGCGCAGCGGAATGCCAGTTGGAACGCTCACGACGGAACAGGCGGGAGTAGCTCAGTTGGTAGAGCATCAGCTTCCCAAGCTGAGGGTCGCGGGTTCGAGTCCCGTTTCCCGCTCGATGAAAAGGACGGCCATGGTCGTCCTTTTCCATTGCCGGGGGGCTCTGTCCACACTGGCAAGTTGATGCACCTGTCCGTCTGCACGGAACGGGAGGGCTTGGGGCGCACTATGTTCGGCCCGCCGTGAAGAAAAGGACCAAGGCCCGACCGTCCAGGACCCTCCGCGTGGCTGAGCTGTTCGCCGGTGTTGGTGGGTTCCGCCTGGGCTTGGAGCGGGCCTCCGGCAAAAATGGCGCCTTTGAGGTGGTGTTCAGCAACCAATGGGAGCCCGGCAAGCGGCGTCAGCACGCCTCGGACATCTATGTGGCCAGGTTCGGGGCGGAACATCACCTGAACGCGGACATCGCCACGGTCCCCGCTTCCCGGATCCCCGCGCATGACCTGCTGGTGGGGGGCTTCCCGTGCCAAGATTATTCCGTGGCCAGCACGTTGCGCAACTCCAAGGGGTTGGTCGGCAAGAAAGGCGTGTTGTGGTGGCAGATCCATCGGATCATCCAGGAAAGCGCCACTCCGCCGCCCTACCTCTTCCTCGAGAACGTGGACCGGTTGCTGAGCTCGCCGGTAAAGCAACGGGGCCGGGACCTAGCCGTGATGCTGCGCTCCCTCGACCAACTGGGCTATGCGGTGGAATGGCGGGTGGTGAACGCCGCCGACTACGGCATGCCCCAGCGGAGGCGCCGCGTCTTCCTGCTGGGCTATCACCGCTCGACCAACGCCTTCAGAACGATCGTGAACGGCGATCCACGGCAATGGCTTACCGAGAGTGGAACGATGGCACGGGCCCTACCTTGCCGATCGCTCGGGGCCGCGACCGTATTCTCCATTGCCAAGGAACTCTCCACGCTATCCTCGACCTTCGGGGTGGGTGGGGGACCGTCACCATTCCTGAACACCGGACTGATGGTGAACGGCCGGGTGACCACCCTGCGCACCGAAGCCGACCACCACGGCCCGTCCACCACCTTGGGTGATGTGCTGCTGCCCGCCAAGCAGGTCCCCGAGGACTTCTTCATCAAGCGCGCGGAGCTCAAGCAATGGCGGTACTTGAAAGGGGCCAAGAAGGAGTCAAGGACAGACCGGACCTCCGGACATCAGTACGCCTACAGCGAAGGTGCGATGGCCTTCCCCGATCCCTTGGACCGTCCGGCGCGCACCATCATCACCGGCGAGGGTGGCCGCGGCGCCTCACGTTTCAAGCATGTGGTGGCCACGGAGGATGGTCGCTTCCGTCGGCTCACGCCCATGGAATTGGAGCGCCTGAACATGTTCCCGGACGACCACACCGCAGGAGTGAGCGATACCTGGCGCGCCTTCTTCATGGGCAATGCGCTGGTGGTAGGCGTCGTTGAACGCATCGGGCGCGAACTGCTGCACACAGCAACAAGCGTCCGTTGAACATTTCCGGTGTCCCCCTGTTCTGAGATGCACATGCGTTCCAGCTCGTCCCCGACCTTCATCACGCTTCTGACCGGGCTGCTGGCCGTCTCCTGCGCCGGACAGCCCGCAGCCGAACGGAGCACTTCGGACACACCCGCAGGAACCGCAGTGATCAACCTTGCCAACATGGATACCATTACGCTCGGCGCCGGATGCTTCTGGTGTGTGGAGGCAGTTTTCCAAGAATTGAACGGCGTGGTCTCGGTGACCTCCGGATACATGGGCGGCCATGTGAAGAACCCGTCCTACAAGGAGGTCTGTGCCGGAACGACCGGGCATGCCGAGGTGGCCCAGGTCGTGTTCGACCCCTCGGTGGTGAGCGTGGATGAGATCCTGGAGGTGTTCTGGCAGACCCATGACCCGACCACCTTGAACCGCCAGGGGGCCGACGTGGGTACCCAATACCGGTCCGCGGTGTTCCACCACAACGACCTGCAGCGCCAGCGTGCCGAGCACTACAAGGCTGAACTGGACCGGAGCGGAGCCTTCCGTGGGCCCATCGTCACGGAGATCACCCCGGCCACCACCTTCTACCTCGCCGAGGACTATCACCAGAACTATTACGCCGAGAACGGTGAACAGGGCTATTGCCAGATGGTCATCCGCCCCAAGCTCGAGAAGTTCCGCAAGGTGTTCGCGGACAAGCTGAAGCCACAGGAGAGGTGACCTTCATCACCCTGTGATCGGGTTCGGCAGGGGTAGTTTTGCGGCATGTTCAACAAAGGCACCAAGGCCTACAGCATCATACACAAGACCTGCCCGCATTGCCACGAGGGCCAGTTCTTCGTGGACAACAATCCATACAACCTGTCCAAAGCAGGCGATCTGTTGGACAATTGTCCTGTCTGCCATCGCAAGTACACGCCTGAACCGGGCTTCTACTACGGCGGGATGTATGTAGCCTACGCGTTAGCCGTTGCGCTGTTCGTCACCATTTACGTGGCCACCCAGGTACTGTATCCCGAAGCGCCTCTTTGGCTCTACGCCACACTGAGCCTCATCGGCCTCTTCGCATTGGGGCCGTGGATGTACGCCCTGTCTAAGATCATCTGGGGTAATCTGTTCTTCAGCTACAAGGGCGTGCATTTGACCGCTGAAGAGTTGGCGAAGCAAGGCAAGCGAAGCTGACCAGCGCCCGGCTCACATCTGCACCTCGGTGCCCTCACCGGACATGTCGTCCATGGGGTCATGCGCCACGTAGATCACCTGTTCCGGGATCACGGCGGCGTTGAAGCTCACGTCCGTGAACCCCACGCTCCCCAGCGACTCCATCACGTACTCGGGGGCGAGCCGCTCTGCTGCGGGCGGTCCCATGGCCGTGGTCTTCTGGGGCCACTCCAGCATGAACAGCAGCTTGGGATAGCGCAGACCCCGGCGCAGGAGCTTGAAGTATCCTTCCTTGTCGCCGATGCTCCCATACCTGTGTGTGATCAGCGCCATATCCGCCTCCTCGGGGGCCAGACCCGGGTCGCCCACCGGCACCAGCCGGATACGCAGCCTGTCGTCGGGGATCCCGCGTTCCTTCTTCAGCGCCTCCAGCCGCCCGGCCTTGGCGGGCTCGTTCACCACGGCGATGACGTCCGCCCCGGCATCCAGCAACTTCATCGTGAAGTAGCCATCCTCCGCGAACAGGTCGACCACAGTAATGTTCAGCAGCGTGCCACCCATCATGTCGATGAGCTGTTGGGGTTGCTGCCAACGATCGCGCTCGGCCCAGGCATCAGGAGCAGGGGCGGGCGTGTTGGTCACAGGACCCGTGGGGGCAGGCTGCCCTTCCGGTGTGTCGCTACCGCTGTTGCAGGCGAGGAGAAGTGAGGTGCTCAGGGCCAACAGGCCGAGTACAGGGGACTTCAGCATGGTGCGAAAGTAGGGGAGCCCGACGCCCGACACGGGCGCCGTCTCATCTTCCATGGAAAATAATACCGGCTTAACTTTGCGGCATGCCAGGGATCGACAAGGAACTGCGGAGCCGCTTCGAGAGCGAACAGCACAAGGCCCTGCTCAATGTGCTGTTCACCGCCAATTGGTTCCGTAGCCGGCAGGTCGCGCTATTCAAACCCTTCGGCATCAGTCCGCAGCAGTACAACATCCTGCGCATCCTGCGTGGTGCCAAGGACCGGATCAACATGCATAGTGTGAAGGAACGCATGATCGACCGGGCCCCGAACGCCACCCGCCTGACGGACAAGCTGATCGCCAAGGGACTGGTGATGCGCGAGCGCTGCGAGGAGGACCGGCGAGTGGTCTACGTGCGGATCAGCCCCAAGGGACTGGAACTATTGGCCACCATTGACGAACTGAACAAGGCCGACATGCGCGACCTGATACACCGGTTGTCCGCAGAGGATGCATCCGGGCTGAACGCGAGCCTTGACCGCATGCGGGGATGAACTTTCGGCGCAATGATGTGTTCCACCTGCGCACCGGAACAGGCCACCACCGACCATGATGAACACCACGTTTCGGGCCAGGCGCAGTGCTCTGGACATCCTGCCCGCCCTCAACGAGCGCTTCAGCCCGCGGGCCTTTAGCGACCGTGAGGTGACGGATGAGGAATTGGACCTGCTGTTCGAGGCGGCGCGCTGGGCACCCAGCAGCATGAACGAGCAGCCTTGGCGCTTTCTGGTGATCCGTAAGGGCGGTGAGGGGCATACGGCCTTGTTGGAGTGCCTTTCTCCCAAGAACGCCAGCTGGGCCGATAAGGCCCCGGTGCTGATCGTGAACATGGTGATGCGCGATCTCTCCCGCAATGGTCAGCCGAACCACCATGCGCGTCACGACCTGGGCTTGGCGCTCGGGCAGTTCACTGCTCAGGCCACGGAACTGGGCATGGGCCTTCACCTGCTGGGCGGCTTCAACGCGGAGGCGACCCGAAAGGCCTTCCAGATCCCCGAGGCGCTCGACATCGTCTGCATCACGGTATTGGGCTTCCCCGGCGACCCCGACCAGCTGCCTGAGGACCTGCGTGCCCGCGAACTGGTCCGCTCAGCGCGCAAACCCCTGTCAGAGCTCGTGCACATAGGACGTCTTCACGGCTGAGCCCAGTTCATTTCGGGTTCTTCTCCCGGGCGATCTCCTTCTCCCAAAGCAGCTTTCCCGTAGCGTCGAAGCAACGGATCGTCATCACCCGTTCCTTCTGCGGACCAGAGAAGGTCAGGGTGGCGAAGTTGCGCTGCTCCACCAGCGTGCCGTCCATCCGCAGGGGGTTCTCCTCCTTGGGGGAATAGGCCCCGCTGGTGAGCGGTGAAACGGTGAGGTCATAGAGCTTCCGGCCATCCTGCAGTTCCATCACGCTGAGCTCGGTGAAGTGCCGGTCGCCAGTGAGGAAGACCACGCCACGGATGCCTTCGACCTCGATCCGCCGCAGCAGCTCATCGCGCTCACGGGCCATGGTGGCGTAGTTCTCGAACACGGCAGCGGGGTTCAGCACCTGGCTGCCCACGGCCACCAGCTTGAACGGCGCACGGCTGGCCTTCAGGGCACGGATCAACCAGTCCAGCTGGGCTTCACCGAGCATGGCCGCACTGTCGGTGCGCACATCGCCCGGCACGCGGAAGGTGCGGTTGTCCAAGAGGAAGAGGTCCACGTCCAGGTGGTTCACCATGGTGGTGGTGCCGCCGGACACACCGGGCACCCCGCACGTGGGGTTCGGCCAGAAGAGGTCGAACATCTCCCGGGCCAGTGGGCCGTTCGCAAAGCTGCCGTCGGCATCGTTGGGCCCGAAGTCGTGGTCGTCCCAGATGGCGTAGTGGTGGGTGCTCCGGAGCAGGCGCTGCATTTCCGGTGTGGAGCGTGTGTGCGTGTAGCGGTGCAGGAAGCCGCTGCGGCTGCCCCAGTCCGGTTCGCGCAGGTAGATGTTGTCACCCAGCCAGAGCATGAGGTCGGGCTTCTGGTCCGCGATGGCATCATAGATGCCCACGTCGCCGCCATAGGGCTTGCCGGGGCGGTCGAAGGCTGTTTCGTTGATGTAGGCGCAGCTTCCGAGGGCCATGGTGAATGCCGGCGGTTCGGTGCGGTGCCGCCAGAGCGACTGGGTGCGGAAGGTGAGGGGCTGCCCCACATCCACCACCTTGCCATTCACCACGGGTCTATACCCGTAGGTGGTCCCCGGTACCACAGGTGCCATCACGAAGTCCATGGCGTGGGCCTTGCTGGGGTCCGAACGCTGCTCGGGGGTGCGCAGGATGCTGTCCGGCCGGTCAATGGCCCAATACTCGATGAGGGCGCTGCAGGGCTCCTTGCACTGCATCCAGATGGTGGACTCCAGCAGGTCGCTGTGGCCAGGCATGGGGCCGTTGATAACGGGCTGGGCCCAAACGGCCGTGCAGGCCAGCAGGGGGGGTAGAACAAGCGCTCGGACCATGGCACAAAGATGGTCAGCCCGGAATGTTCCATCGGGCATGCGCCACAGGAGGTATTTTCGCGGCTCACCATACGCCCAACAGCTCCCACCCGAATGAGCTTCAACCCCATCCAAGCCTGGCTCGATATGAAGGCCCAATTGCCCGAGCTCGCCATCGAGGGCATTGGCATCAAGTACATCTACCCGATCTTCCTGGTGCTCATCATCCTTGAGTACCTGAACGCCAAGCACCTGTTCGACCTGAAGGAAAGCTTCTCCGGTTTCGTCATTGGTATAGGCGCCACGATCATCCGGGTGGTGACCAACGTGTTCGAGATCACGCTCTACATGTTCCTGTTCGCCTGGGCCGAACCTTTCCGCGAGGATTACCTGGGGTACTCCAGCCTGGGTTTCGCCTGGTATACGTGGATCATTTGCGCCATCGCCGACGACCATAACTTCTATTGGCACCACCGGCTGGCCCACAACGTGCGCTTGCTTTGGGCGGCCCACCTTCCGCACCACAGCGGGAAGATGTACAACCTGACCATCAGCATCCGCAATGGTTGGTTCATCACCCTGGTGAAGCCGATCTATTGGTTGTGGATGCCGCTGCTCGGGTTCGAGCCGATCATGATCGCCACGTGCCTCATCATTAACGCGTTCTACCAGTTCACCCTGCACTCACAACTGGTGCCCTCCTATGGCTGGCTGGAGAACATCTTCAATTCCAGCCACGTCCATGTGGTGCACCACAGTTGCAACACGGAGTACCTGGATCGGAACCACGGTGGCATTTTCACCTTCTGGGACCGCTTGTATGGCACCTGGCAGGAACCGATCAAGGGCATTGTGCCCAAATTCGGCATCAGCCACGACCCTGGGACCAACAACCCCATTACCCACAACCTGTTCGAGTTCCAGGAGATCTGGCGCGACGTGAAGCGGGCTCCGACGCTCAAGGCCAAGCTGATGTACATCTTCGGCCCTCCGGGCTGGAGCCATGATGGCACCAGCAAGACCAGCCACCAGTTGCAGGAGGAATTAAGGGCGAGCGGCCAGTTCGGCAAGGTGGCACCGGAACAGGTGGCCCAACGAGCCTGATATTCGCACAGGACCCAATGAAGAAAGCCGGGATGTTCCCGGCTTTCTTCGTTCAGTGGCCGGATCTACCGGCCGAAGAGGCGACCGAGCAGCGACTTGGACGGTTTCTCCTTGTCCTTGGACGCGGCCTTTTGGCGTTCCGCGTCGGCGAACAGCTCCTCGGTCATCTTCGCGTAGTCCGGGCGGTCGGAGCGTTGCTGGGCGGGACGTCCCTCGCGGGGCTGGCGGGGCTGCTGGCCACGATCGTTGGCCTGTGCCGGGCGCGGTGACTGACGCTGTTCCTGACCCGTGCTCGTGCGGCCCTCACCGGATCCCTGACCCGGTTTACGGCCGCGCTTGCGGCGGTTCGACCGTGAACGTCCGTCACCCTGAGGGGCTCCGGCAGGTGCTACCGTGCGGCGCTCCTCCTGGCGGGGACGCTGCTCGCGCTGCTGGCCTTGTGAACGCTGCTCACGCGGTTGCTCGTTGCGTTGCGGGCGCTGACCACGACCGGGTCCACGCGGCTGGCGGGGTTCGCGCACCTCGGGTTCGGCCTTCTTCGGACCGCCCACCATCACGTACGGATGCTCGGTGACGACAGGGATGTCGCGCTTGATGAGGCGGGTGATGTCGCGCAGGAATGCCTTTTCCTCGTGATCGCAGAAGCTGAGTGCCTTGCCCGATGCGCCGGCACGACCCGTGCGGCCGATGCGGTGCACGTAGGTCTCGGGGATGTTCGGGATGTCGAAGTTGATCACGTGCGTGAGGCCGTCGATGTCGATGCCACGTGCGGCGATATCGGTGGCGACCAGCGCGCGGATCTTGCCTTCCTTGAAGTTCTTCAGCGCGTTCTGGCGGGCCGTCTGGCTCTTGTTGCCGTGGATCGCCTCGGCACCGATGCCGGCCTGGGTGAGCACCTTGGCCACCTTGTTGGCGCCGTGCTTGGTGCGGGTGAAGATGAGGGCCTCGCGGATGGCATCACCCTGCAGCAGATGGAGCAGCAGCTTGTTCTTGTCCGTGCGGTCCACGAAGAACATGTGCTGGTCGATGGTGTCGGCCGTGCTGCTCACCGGCGCCACTTCCACCTTGATGGGGTCGGTAAGGATGCTGTTGGCCAGCTTGGCGATCTCGGGCGGCATGGTGGCGCTGAAGAAGAGCGTCTGGCGCTTCTGGGGCAGCTTGGCGATCACCTTCTTCACATCGTGGATGAAGCCCATGTCGAGCATCCGGTCGGCCTCGTCCAGCACGAAGATGTCGAGGTCGTTCAGGTGCACATAGCCCTGGCCCATGAGGTCGAGCAGGCGGCCCGGGGTGGCGATCACGGTGTCCACGCCGCGTTGCAGCGCGTCGGTCTGCGGCTTCTGGCCCACACCGCCGAAGATCACGGTGTGGCGCTGCTTCAGGTGACGGCCGTAGGCAGCGAAGCTCTCGCCGATCTGGATGGCCAGCTCGCGGGTGGGGGTGAGGATGAGCACCTTGATGGGGCGCTTGCCGCCCTGTGCGCCGATGCCGCGCTCGTGCAGTTCCTGCAGGATGGGGATGGCGAAGGCGGCCGTTTTGCCGGTGCCGGTCTGTGCGCAACCAAGCAGGTCGCGCCCCTTGATCAGGTGAGGGATCGCCTGCGACTGGATGGGTGTGGGATGGGTGTAGCCTTCTTCCTGAAGCGCTTTAAGGATGGGCTCGATCAGCCCGAGGTCGTTGAACGTGGTTCGTTCCATGGTATGCGTGCACCGTGTGCCGGTGCGGTATGTGTGGATGCACCCAAGCCATTGACCTTGGAGCACACCCGTTCAGGTGTTGTTCTGGAGCCCCTCAACTGGTCCGGCGTGCAATGATCCGCTGGGGATGGCGCCTGGACATCGGTGGGACCTCGTTCCTTCCCAGGAAGGGTCTTGGAGCTGGGCGCTCGGGGCTGCTCCTGTGGAAAGGAGCGCCGTAAAGATACGAAGTTCCCGGAGAAGCCCTCATGGGCGCATCACCACGAGCCGCTGCTGGGCCACCACCCGACCCTGCTGCACCGCGCTGAGATGGTAGACGCCCGGTGCCAGGTGGCTCACGTTCATCGCCGTGGTGCCCTGCCCGCCCTGCATGGACGAACGGCCCACGAGCGCGCCCAAGGCGTCGCGCAGGAGCAGTTCAGCGGCCTTGCCACCAGCGGGCAGGTTGACGCTCACCATCACCTGATCGGAGGCCGGCTGCGGATGCACCAGCATCCTGTTCGTGACCGAAGCATCCTCCACACCGGTGGCCAACAGGCCGGTGACCGTCACCAACAGGTCGTCCACCTGGATGCCATCATACGTCCCACCCTCATCGGAACGCAACTGGAGCCGCAGCCGGAGCGGACCGCCCACGTGATCGTTCAGGCTCATCTCCTCCACCACCCAGTTGGGTTGCTGCCCATCCAGTACCGGTTCGTCCTCGCCTTGGACGGTGCTGCCCGGGCGGGTGTGCCTACCGCACAGCGGGGTCCAGGAGACGCCATCCGATGAGACCAGCACCTGCACGGCATCGTAGTAGGCCTCAAGGTCCCAGCGTGCCCTGAAGGTCAGCATGGCGGCTGCGGCACCCGAAAGGTCGATCGGCTGTGTGAGGGTGAGGCGACGGTTGGCATTATCGGGGTAGTTCCCCGATGGGGATTCCGTGATGGATGCAGGGGGGGAGAGGAAGGCGCTGGTGGTCGTGGCCCAGCCGTTGTTGGTCCATTCCGACAGGCTGTTGCCATCCTCGGCGAACACCACTACGGGTTGGCCGAACACCTTGGTGATGGTGTCGCGGTGTGTGAACGCCCCGTTGGATACGGCCAGGATATAAGAGAAGGTGGCTCCTTCGTTCAATGCCGGGTCGATCTGGAAGGGAATGGAGTCCTCGACCACCTCGAGCATCTCGAGCGCGGAAAAGGTGATCGGAGCGCCAACGCTCGTCACGTTCTCCAAGGCTTCCACCGAAACGGTGAGCGGACCGGGTTCCACACCCAGGCGACGAAGCGTGAAGCGGACATGCGGGTCGCTGCCACCCACGATGGCGGGTGTGCGGTCCTCGGCAACACCATGGGTCAGGGCGAGATGGGCGAGCCGCAGGTTGGGCCCGATGTTCTCCTGGCAAATGGTGGGAATGCGTGACGGCGGTGGCCAGAAGCCTTCGTTGCCGAAGCCGGCCTCGGGCGTCATCGCGATGATCTTCGGCTTGCTCTGCTGTTCACCGTACATCCAATCGTCCGAACCGCCGTTCACCACGTAGTTCACGGTCTGGTCGGCCGTGCCGAAGCGGTAGCGGTTGGTGGTCGTGAGCTGCACCCCATGATTGACGAAGACGGCCGAATCAGGGGTGTAGAAGGAAGGCAGGTAGCCCCAGGGGTACACCAGCAGGTTGCCGAAGGTGTGGTTGTTCAGGGCCAGCCGGAACTCGTGGGTGTTGCAGAGGTCGCGTATGGCCTGGGTCTCCGGCTCGGAAAAGGGTGCCGGGCCGCGGTATACGTCCGAGAAGGGTTCGGGCGAGGAACCGAGATCGTCCGCTCCCCAACCCTCCCCATAATTGCGGTTCAGGTCGACACCCACGGTGCCATCACCGTTGGGCCGCCGGTTCTTGCGCCACAGCCCACCGCCGGCCGGGTCCATCAGCTCGTTGTACACATAGCCGTCGGGGTTGATGCAGGGCACGAAATAGAGCTCGAGGTGATCGACGAGGTAGGTCACCTCGGGGTCGGTGCCATAGCGTTCAAGCAGATACCACATGAAGGTGATGAGCTGGTGCATGGAGGCCGGCTCCCGTGCATGATGCAGCGCATCATAGAGCACTTCGGGCTTGTCCGCGTCCACGTCGGGGGTGGTGGAAATGCGGACCATGTGAAGGGGCCTTCCTTCAACCGATATGCCGAATGGGACCTTTTCCGAGATCAGGTCAGGGTGGGCCGCGCGCATGGCGTCCAACTGCTCCAGCATCTCCTGCCAGGTGAAGAAGCCACCCATTCCACCCAGCTGAAAGGCATCGGGAAGGGGATGCAGCTCAAGGGCATTGCACCAGGGGCTGGCGTCCTTCGCCTCACCGCTGTTCGCGGCGGCCTGTTCGCGGTACCATCGGCCCACATCGGCGATGAGCACCGAGCAGGAAAAACCGGCGTTGCGCGCCATCTCCACCTCCTGCGCCGAGAGGTCGGTCTCGATCCATGCACCGGGCTTCAACAGGCCATGGTCAACCGGCAGACCCAGGCGCGCGAGCTGTGGCATGCCACCGGCCGCACCGTCCAAGGCGATGCGCACGCGATCATAACGAATGGGCGACTGTGCCGCGGCGGTGAAGGGCGCGGTAAGGAACAGGGCAAGGCCCAGGAGCAGGTGTTGTCGAAGCAAGCGCATGATGTGATAAGCGCCGGAAGTTAGGCAGGAGGGAAGCCCTGAACGCACAACGCCCCGGTCCTTGAAGGGACCAGGGCGCTGCGTGAGCGATGTGTATCGGATCAGGCCTTGCCTTTGTTCGCTTCGAGCATCTCCTTGATGCCGCCCACGCTGCTGAGCACGCCGGTGGCCTCGTAGGGCATGTAGATCACCTTGTTGTTCTGGCCGCTGGTCATCTCCTTCAGCGTTTCCAGGTACTTCATGGCGATGAGGTAGTTGGTGGGGTCCGCATTGGAACCCTTGATGGCCTCGGTGACCAGGCGGATGGCCTCGGCCTCGCCTTGCGCCCGGCGGATACGGCTCTGGGCATCGCCCTCAGCCTCCAGGATCTGGGCCTGCTTCTGACCTTCGGCCGTGGTGATCTCAGCCTGTTGGACACCCTCGGCCTGCAGCACGGCGGCACGCTTGCTGCCCTCGGCGTCGATGATCTGCGCACGGCGATCGCGTTCGGCGCGCATCTGCTTTTCCATGGCCTCCCGGATGTCGCGTGGGGGATTGATGTCCTGAAGCTCCACGCGGTTCACCTTCACGCCCCACTTGTTGCTGGCCTCGTCCAGGATCTGGCGCAGCTTCATGTTGATCGTATCACGGCTGGTCAGGGTCTCATCCAGGTCCAGCTCGCCGATCACGTTACGCAGCGTGGTCTGGGTGAGCTTCTCGATGGCCAGCGGAAGGTTCTCGATCTCGTACATCGCCTTCACGGGGTCCATCACCTGGAAGTAGAGCAGCGCGTTGATCTCGGTCATCACGTTATCCTTCGTGATCACGTTCTGGCGCGGGAAATCGTACACGGTCTCGCGCAGATCGATGCGCTCCTTCTTCACGAATTGCACGTACTTGTTGCCATCGGGCAGGTCACGCGTGAAGCGGAACACGATCTCGCGTGGTTTGTCGAAGATCGGGATGATGACGTTGAAGCCTGCGGTGAGCGTGGTGCGGTAGCGGCCCAGGCGTTCGATCACCATGGCTTCGCTTTGCTGCACAATGCGCACACCCTTCGCGATGATGAACACCACGAAGAAGGCCAGAAGAAGGAGTACGATGGTTCCTGCGGTCATGGGTAGGGAGGGATTTGGAAAGGGAGGTTGAGGGCCGGTAGGTATCAGTTCCGGTCGACGGGTTTCACGATGAGGGTATTGCTCTCCACGCGCACCACTTCGATGAGGTCCCCGATGCGGAGGGCGGCGTCGTTGATGCATTCGGCACGCCAGTCATCACCGGCAGCGGCCACGCGACCCAAACGCAGGGCGGGATCGAATTCCTGGGTCACTTTGCCGCGTTGGCCGACCAGGGCGTCCATGTTGGTCCGCACCTCCGGGGCCTTCCACATCCGCTTCATCAGCAGCGGACGGATGGTGAAGAAGGCCAGCAGGGAGAAGCCGCTGAAGGCGATGAGCTGGGCGCTTTCGCCAAGTCCAACGGCCGCCACCAAGCTGCCGCCGATGCAGCCGATGCCCAGGCAAAGCAGGAAGAAGCCGGGAACGAAGATCTCGGCGATGAAGAGGAGGATGGCCAGGGCCGCCCACCAGTGCCACTCGAAGAAGGTCATGGTCGTTGGTTCCATTGTTCGCAGCCGAAGATAGACGGCCGGTGCTTGGCGGGATGCGCGATCCGGATGAACGGCCCAGGACCCGGAGCAACGGTCGGGCCGGACCGGGTACTTTCGCGGCCATGGTGCGCAGGTTCCTTGGCATGATGCGTTCCCCCCAGGGGCGGGACGGCGTGCTCACCTACCTCACCGAAGCGCTGGCCCTGCTGGGCATGGTGCTCACCTTCAGGCTGGCCGCGCTGCAAAGCAAGGAGGACCTGGACCTCTACGTGATCGTTCGGCGCACGGTGGCCTTTCTGTTCCCCATGGTCCTGCTGGGCGCCATGGTGGGTCTCACGCGATACACCGCCATGAGCGCCAGTGATCCCGTGGCCCGGCGCTACCTGCGCGGCGCTCTCGCATGGGTGCTTCCGCTGGGCCTTGGGCTCTGGGGCCTGTGCGTGCTCTTCTCCCGGCCTTTGGCCTGGACCCTGTTCGGATACGATCATCAAGCTACACTTGTACCCCCTTTGGGCCTGATGACGCTGGGCATTGCGCTCCATGGCGTGGCCTATGGTTACCTGCGCGGGCGTGGGGTCACTGTGATCGCCAATGCGCTGCAGATCACCGTGCTGGCACTGGCACCCTGTGCGGCCTTCGTGATCTTCGACGACATGGCCCTGGTGCTGTGGACCACCGGCGCGGCCTGGGCCTTGTCCGCCTTGCTCTCGGTCCTTCCCGGCATCTTCGGCCAAACGGCCGGTGGGTTCCGCAGGGAAGGGGCCGAACTGCTCCGCTACGGACTTCCACGTGTGCCCGGCGATGTGGCCTTGGGTGCGCTGCTGACCGTGCCCGGCTATGTCGCGCTCCGCACCCACGGGCTCGGCGTCAGTGGCGAGGTCGGTTTCGGTGCCACCCTGCTCAACATTGCTGCGGCCGTGTTCTCGCCGGTGGCCCTGCTGTTGCTGCCGGCCGCCTCCGCACAGCTTGCAGCCGGTGATCACGCGGGACTGGCCCAGCGGATACGGGGGATGTCGCGGGTCATCCTCCTCGCCTCGGTCGCCCTCATGCTGGGCTTCGAACTGCTGGCCGAACTGGCCCTTGACATCTACCTGGGACCCACCGGTGAACAGTACGTGCCCATGGCGCGGCTCGTCTTCCTTGGGGCGCTTCCGTTCGCCTATTTCAATGGTATGCGCAGCGTGCTCGATGCCTACTTCCGCACCCCGCGCAACGGCGTGAACCTGACGGCTGCGTTCCTGCTGCTGCTCATCGGCAGTGCGCTGCACCTGATCGTGCCCACACCGTGGTACACGATGGGGGTGGTGCTCGTGGTGGCACTGCTCTACCTGGGCTGGGCCACCTGGCGTGATGTGCGCTTCGTGGTGAGCGAGCTGGACCGCTTGTCCGTGCAGGCCGGGGACATCCTGCAGGTGCTGGTGGTGATCCCCGACAAGGAGGATGGCCAGGTCTACGCGGATGCCAAGCGGGAGGCGGCCGAACTGACGGCACTGGGTGCACGGGTGACCCTTTTCCACTTGGAGGACCGTCGTTCCCCATGGCGGTTGTTCCGTGCCCGCCGCAAGCTTCGGAACGTGTTGAAGAAGAAACGTCCGGACGTGGTGCATGTGCACTACGGCTCGGTGGCCGGGCTCTTCACCGTGCTGAGCAGTGCCGTGCCGGTGGTGGTCACCTTTGTGGGCGATGACCTGGACCGCAGCACCGTGCCCGGTGTGGCGCGGCCCTGGCTCGGGAAGTTCTTCAGCCAGCTGGCCGCATTCTTCGCAGCAGGGCTCATTTGTCGCGATGCGGATGTGAGGGACCGGCTCTGGTGGCGCAGTTCCGAGGCTGTGGTGCTCAACGGCGCAGGTTCACGCCGTGAAGCTGAACTGACCCTGGCCCACTTGCGAACAGTAGCCTTGCACAAACCCGCTTCCATGGAGCGGTGATCCTGCCCGGTTCGGGCGGTATTCGGCATCTTTGCGGGCAAACATCCGCGTCCGCATGCTCAGAGGCAAGACCGTCGCCGTTGTCGTACCCTGCTACAACGAGGAAAGCCAGATCGGCTTTGTAATTGAGACGATGCCAGCCTTTGTGGACCGCATCGTGGTGGTGAACGACTGCAGCCCGGACCGCACCGCCGAGGTGGTGAAGGAGCTCATCGCCAAGGACCGCGCAAAAGGGGAGGGCAGGTGTATTCCCCGACACCGCGTGGAGCGCACCCGCTGGAACGAGGCCGAACTGGTGCTGCAGGAAGAGAGCGAGCGCGAGATGGCCCATTACGTGCCCAGCGAGGTGGTGAACGAGCACCCAGAGACCGACCGCATCATCCTCATCAACAACCTGCAGAACGGTGGGGTGGGGGCCGGCATCGCGCGCGGCTACAAGTGGTGCCAGGACCACGCCATTGATTGCACCGCGGTGATGGCCGGCGACGGGCAGATGGACCCGAACGAACTGGAGAGCATCTGCCTGCCGGTGATCGACGAGGGCATCGACTACGTGAAGGGCAACCGCCTGATCCACCGCAGTGCCTGGCTGGTGATCCCGCGGGTGCGCTTCTTCGGCAACAGCATCCTCAGCATCCTCACCAAGCTAGCCAGTGGCTACTGGCGCGTGAGCGACACGCAGACGGGCTACACCGCCATCGGACTGCGCGCCATGCAGGCCATCAAGCTGCACAAGATCTACCGCAGCTACGGCATGCCCAACGACATGTTGGTAAAGCTGAACATCGCCCAGTGCACCCTGCGCGAGGTGGAGATCAAGCCCGTGTACCGCGTGGGCGAGCAGAGCAAGATGAAGGTGATGAAGGTGATCCCACGCGTGAGCCGCCTGCTCATCAAGAGCTTCTTCATCCGGCTTTATCGGAAGTACCTCTTCAAGGACTTCCACCCGCTCTTCATCTTTTACAACTATGCCTTCATCGCCGGCATCGTCACCATACCTTATGCCTTCAAGATCATCAAGGCCTTCCTGACCGGTTCCGTGATGAACACCGAACCGTTGATCGCCTTCCTCTTCCTGGCCACCAGCAGCTTCCAGGCGCTGATCTTCGCCATGTGGATGGACATGCAGGACAACGAGCGGTTGTACAAGTAGAACGTCCAACGTTCGCCGGGTATATTTACCGGCCATGTGCGGAATATTCGGGATCATCGCCAGGCCCGAGGCGGGGCTGGACCGCGCGTTCACCGAGCGGGTGATGCGCGAACTTTTCGTGCTGAGCGAGTCGCGCGGGAAGGAGAGCAGCGGCATCGCCATACGTGATGCCGTCGGGTGCACGATCCATGTGACCAAGGACGACGTGCCGGCCACCGACCTCATCCGCTCCGAGACCTACGCACGCTTCCTCGAACAGGCCCTGGCCCCTTCGTTCGCCAACGGCCAACGCGAGCTGGCGCTCATCGCGCACAGCCGCCTGGTGACCAACGGCAGCCAGGAGCACAACTTCAACAACCAGCCTGTCATCAAGGACGGCGTCGTCATGATCCACAACGGGATCGTGACCAACGTGGACGCGCTGTGGGCGAGGTACGCCGGCCGCATCGAACGGAAGTACGAGGTGGACACCGAGGTGCTGGCGGCCCTTTTCCGCATGCACCTGAAGGAAGGGAAGGGCCCGGTGGAGGCCTTGCGCGCCGTGTTCGCCGAGATGGAGGGTGCGGCCAGCGTGGCCATCCTGTTGGCGGATTCGGCCCAGGTGCTGCTGGCCACCAACACCGGATCCTTCTACACGCTCACCGACCCCAAGGGCAGCCTGGTCTTCGCCTCGGAAGCCTACATCCTGCGCACGTTCAGGGACAGCGAGGGGATGAAGGCCCGGTACGGCGGGCTCGAGGCCACTTGGCTCGCCCCCTTCACCGGCAAGGTCATCGACCTGGCCACGTTCACCATCGCCGACCTCGGGCTGAAGGAGGACGCGATGGGCCCAGCGCTCGCCACCACTGCCTCCTTCCGTATCACCGACCATTCGAAGGGCGGGTCGGCCCAGGCCCCGGCCATTGCCACGAGCGACGAGGGACGCCTGCGCCGGCTCCTCGAGTTCCCCGAGGAGGTCATGCGCAGCATCAAACGCTGCAGCAAGTGCCTGTTACCGGAGACCTTTCCCTACATCAGCTTTGATGCGAAAGGCGTGTGCAGTTATTGCCACAGCTACAAGCCGAAGGGCCTGAAGGTCGATAAACGGCCGCAGTTCGAGGAGGTGCTGAGGAAGTACCGCCGCAGCGACGGAAAGCAGGACTGCATCGTCGCCTTCAGCGGAGGGCGTGATAGCAGCTACGGCCTTCATTTGCTGGTGAAAGAGTTCGGCATGACCCCGCTCACCTTCACTTACGACTGGGGGCTGGTGACCGACCTGGCGCGCCGCAACATCGCTCGTATGACCGGCAAGCTCGGTGTGGAGAACATCCTGGTGAGCGCGGACATCAAGATGAAGCGCCGCAACGTGCGGTTGAACATGGAGGCCTGGCTGAAGCAACCGCGCCTGGGCATGATCCCCCTGTTCATGGCCGGCGACAAGCACTTCTTCGTGCACGTGAACAACATCCGGCGGCAGACGGGCATCCACTGCGACATTTGGATGGAGAACAAGTTGGAGAACACCGACTTCAAGGCCGGCTTCGCAGGTATAAAGCCGAACTTCGACAAGGAGCGGATCGACAAGCAGAGCACCCTGGCCAAGTTCCAGATGCCGCTCTACTACATGCGGAACTTCCTGGCCAATCCCGGCTACCTCAACGCCAGTCTGTCGGACACCTACAGCGCCTTCAAGGCCTACTACACCGAACCCCGCGAGGTGTACCTGCTGCTCTTCGACTACATCCCGTGGAACGAGGAGACCCTGGACCGCACCTTGAAGGACGAATACAACTGGGAGATCTCGCCCGATACCACCAGCACCTGGCGCATCGGTGATGGCACGGCTGCCTTCTACAATTACGTCTACGGCCTGGTGGCGGGCTTCACCGAGTTCGATACCTTCCGCAGCAACCAGATCCGCGAGGGGATGATCACCCGGGAGGAGGGTCTGGCGCACGTGTTGCGCGAGAACCGCCCGCGCTTCGAGAGCATGCAGTGGTACTTCGATACCATCGGCGTGGACATGGAGCGCGCCTTGAAGGCGATCAACGCGATACCGCGACTGTACCGTAAGCCGGTGAACGGATGATGGAGGCCCTGCTCCTCGCGATGCTGGTGGTGGTCACCAACTTGGCCAGTGGGGGTGCCGTGGCCGCCTACCTGCTCGGCCGCAACCAAGGCCTGCAGCTTCCGGAATGGCCGCTGGTGCTGGCAGGGATGGCACTGGGCCCCTACCTCACCACCCTGGTGCTTTATTACACCCTGGCCCTCTGGCACGGGGTGGCTCCCTTCGTGCTTGCGCTCTTGCCCTTGCTGCTTTTTGTGGCGCTAATGCGAGGGGCCGGGCATGGCCGTCAACGGCTGGTGCAATTGTGGGCCGGTATCCCGGCTCGACTGAAAGACCCTTCGTTATGGCCCTTCGTGCTGGGTACGCTCTTTCTCGCGGTGGTCACAGCGCTGTTCCTGGTGAACAAGCCCTTGGTGGACCACGATGTGCTGGAGTACGGGGTGCAGGGAAGGATCTTCCTCCACGACCGGGCCATTGTATACCAGCGCTTCCACTTCGATGCGGCCAGTGGTTTCCACTATGTGGGGCTGCACGGCTTCTCGTTCCCGCTACTATTCACGTGGGAAGGGGTCTGGGCTGCGTTGGCCGGGGTACGCACAGACCTTTGGGCGCGCAGCATAACCATGTGGTACGCCTGGCTGCTCATCGCCTTCTGCTGGTCCTTGCTGCGCCGTGTGGACCGCTGGGGTGCCGTGTTCGGTTGCATCGCCCTCACCGCACCGATCGGCTTCCTTTTCCTGATGACCATCTACCACCTCGACAGCTACCGCATCTTCTTCTTCACGGCCTCGCTGGCCGCTTATGTGGCCCTGTTGCAACGCCCCTCGCAGGACCGTCTGCTGCTCTTCTTCGCATTGGCCGGTGCACAAGCTTTCATCCATTCGGTGGGGGCCATCCTCGCAGGGGTGATGCTGGCCGTGCTGGTGTTCGCCTTGCCGCAGGCATGGGGAACCCGCCTGCAGTGGCTGTTCCGCGGGGTAGGGGTGATGCTGTTGATGGGCGCCATCCACTATGTGGCCGACGTGTTCAAGGGCACGGGGTGGATCTTCCAGGACATCATGTGGTACTGACACCATGAACCAGCGCACCATCGACCTCCTGGCCTGGCTGATGCTGGCGCTCACGGTTTTGGTGGGCGTGCTTTATTTCCAAGTTTGGATGCCCGTGAGCATGGGCACCATGGACCCTGACGATTTCGCGCGGGGCATCGGTACACCGCTTCTGCTCTGGCTGAACGGCTACCTGGGGGTGTTCCTGAACATGCGTTACATGGGACCTGCCATGGTGTTGGGGCTTCCCCTGGCCCTTGTCGCGCTGTGGCGTTGGAAGCAGCTGCAGCCCTGGCAGCGCGGACTGCTCGCCTTCACCCTGTTGGCGGTGGCCGTGATCGGCGCCTTCGGGGGATTCAACTACCGGTACGCATTCACCCTGCAGCCGCTGCTCACCGTGGCGGTGGTGGCCGCCTCCTGGCAGTTGCTCTCACCCCGGATGCGCATGCCCTTTATGGTGGTGCTGGCGGTGGTCACTGTGCTGAACACGGCCATGTCGCTTGAGCATCGGCAGCGGGTGTGGCGTGCGGTGCCCACTTACTCCTCACCGGACACGCGCGGCGGCACCTTGAAAGAGCGATTGGACAGCGGTCCGCGCGACCTGGAGGGATGGCTGAGCACCCATGGGGTGCGTGCGACCGACACGGTGCTGGTGAACAACCTGCCCATCTGGTACTATGTCACCGAGCGGCCGGGCATCTACTACTGGTGCGGCAGCGACCAGCTCTTCCTGGCCGATGGGAAGCCCTTCCTGTTCAAGGACCGGAGCGATGAGGAGGTGTGGCGCCACCTGCGGCACGACCTCCATTGCCGGCACGTGTTCTCCACCGCCGAGTACAACCGCTACGATCCGCGCTTTGCGGAGTTCCTGGAGCGCCATGCCGTGCTGTTGGCCGAGGACGAACGTGGCCACACCCTGCACCGGCTGACGGATACCTTTGGCCGTTGACCATGCGGCCACCCAAGGGCAAGTTCACCACCGACCTCATCTGGAACGCCGGGGCCTTCGCCCTGAGCGCCCTCTTCGGCGTATTGGTGAACCTGCTCATCGTGCGCTACCACGATGCGGCCGCCCTGGGCGTGTTCAACCTGGTCTATGCCATCTATATCCTGCTGAGCCAGCTGGCGGTGGGCGGCGTGCACCTGGCCGTGCAGGCCTTTGTGCCGCGCGAATTGGCCGCCGGTCGCAAGGCGGACCCACAGGTCAGCGCTTCGTTGATCCTGGCCACGCTCACCAGCCTGCTGGTGATGGTGCTGGCCTGGCTGGGCCGTGATCTTCCCGGCCGCTGGTTCGACAGCCCCGGCGTAGCGGTGGCCTTCCCACTGGTGGTGCCCGGTCTGCTGTTCTTCAGCTGGAACAAGGTCCTGCTCAGCTTCCACAACGGCGCCCGCCGCATGCGCCTCTTCGCGGTCTTCCAGCTGCTGCGTTTCGCCGGGCTGTTTGGCGGGGTGCTCTGGCTGTGCGTCACCGATGCCCCCTCGGACCAGCTGGCGGTGACCCTGTTCTGGACCGAGGCGGTCCTCACGCTGCTGCTGCTGCCCATATCGCTGCGCTTTTGGTGGCCGTTCGCCGGGACGGGGCTGCGTCCTGCGCTTCGCGAGAATTTCCGCTTCGGCAACCGTGCCCTGGCCGGCAATCTGCTGCTGGATGTCAACACCCGTGTGGATGTCTTCATGCTGGGGATCTTCATGGACGATACGGCGGTGGGGCTCTACAGCTTCGCCGCCACCGTGGCCGAAGGGGTGCTGCAACTGCCGGTGCTCTTCCGCAACAACATCAACCCGGTGCTCACAAGGGCCTGGCACAAGGGAGGTGCGCCGTTGCTGGCCAAGGTGATGGAACGCAACCGCAAAGCCTTCTTCCGGCTGCTGGCGCCGCTGGTGCTGCTAACCATCCCGCTGTTCCCTGTGGCGCTGTGGGTGCTTGGCATGAAGGAGGAGCCGCTCACCGTGTGGGGCGTGTATGCCATCCTGGCCTTGGGCATCGCCATCACCAGCGGGTACCAGGCGTTCCTCATGCTCTTCAGCCAGCTGGGCCGGCCCGGTACGCAAACGGTGTTCATAACGGGCTTCTGCCTCAGCAACGCGCTGTTGAACCTGGTCCTGATCCCGCTGCTTGGGCTCCATGGTTCGGCGCTGGCCACGGCCCTGGCCTTTGGCGCCATGGTGCTGCTGCTCCGCGCCCTGGCCCAACGAACGCTACACCTGCCTGTGGCTAGCGCATGAGCAGCGCGGCACCCTCCTTCACCCGCAACGTGCTCACCCTGATGGGGGGCACCGCCATGGCGCAGGCCATCCCGCTGCTGGCCAGTCCGTTCCTCACACGCCTCTATGCGCCGGAGCAGTTCGGCGCACTGGCCTTGCTGCTGGCCGTGGCAAACCCGCTGAGCCTGCTGGTATGCGGGCGCTATGAGCTCACCGTGGTGCTGCCCCGCGAGGATGACAAGGCGAACGTCTTGGCCCGCCTCGGCCTGCTCCTGGCCGTGACCGTTTCGCTGTTGCTCGCCGTGGTGATCTGGTTGCTGCGCGATGTGTTCACCGGCTGGTTGGACGGTGCCACGGCGCTGGTTCCGCTGATGCTCTCGCCCGCGCTCTTCCTGCTCATGGGCTTCTTCCAGCCGCTGAACAACTGGCTCATTCGCAAGCAGGCCTTCCGTGCCATGGGTCTCAACAAGATGGTGCAGACCTCCGGCATCGCCCTGGTCTCGTTGGTGCTGGGCCTCACCTCCTACCAGCATGGGCTCCTGGTGGGCTACATCGCGGGATGGGCGGCCTTTGTGGCGATCGGTGTGCTGCAGGTGCGGTGGAAGGGCTTCCGCTTCAGGCCCTTGGACCTGGCCGCCATGCGCGCCGCGGCGAACGAATTCCGGAGCTTTCCGCTATACAACGCCCTGCCTGCCGTACTGAGCACGGCCACCTTGAGCATGCCGGTTTTCCTGTTGGCTCAGTTGTTCGACAAGGAGGTGACCGGTCAGTTCAACCTGTGCCGGCAGACCATCCTGCTGCCCGTGACCTTCATGGCCACAAGCTTCATGCAGGCCTACATGCAGCGTGCCAGCCAGACCGTGGCCGAGGGCCTGCCCTTGATGCCCACCCTGCGGGGCGGTGTGCGTGTGCTCGGCGCCATGGCATTGGCCCTGGTGGCGGTGATGCTGGCGGGCGGCCCCTGGCTCTTCGGTCTCGTGTTCGGTGAGCAGTGGACCGTGGCGGGTGAGTATGCCCGTATCCTCGCCCTTCCCATCGCCCTGCAATTGGTGGTGGTGCCCTTGACACCCCTGCTGTCCGCACTGGGGCGCATCCGGGACTACAGCCTCTGGCAGGTGGGCTATTTTGCCTCGGTGGCGCTGCTGGGACTGTTCGCCTGGTCGCTGCCGGAGGACTACCTCCTGGTGCTGGCGGCGGTGGAGTCGCTGCTCTTCATCCTCCTGGGGCTACTGATCTGGCGTCACGCTTCGCGCCATGATGCGCAACTTGCTGTGCCACATGGATAGTCCCACCCTTGCACCCGGCCTCGGTGCGGCCCGCCGCTCCCTGCTTGCAGCAGTGGCGGCCATCATGCCGCTATGGCCCGATGGCCTTCCCGCCCTGCTGGTGGCCATGCTGCTGCTGATGCTGCCGTGGGGCCATGCCCATGCCCTGCGCAACAGGCCGTTCGGTGCCGGGGCCTGGCAGGGGCCGTTGCCATGGTTCCTCATGTGGTACCTGTGGCATGTGCTGGGCATGGCCTGGAGCACCGATATCGGGCACGGGCTGTTCGACCTGGAGGTGAAGCTGATCTTCGTGGTACTGCCCTTCATGGTCCTGTGGTCCCCCGAGGCGTGGGAGCGGCACCGCGCCATGGTGCTGCGCGTGTTCGTCGCGGCGACCGCCCTTACCCTGTTCTTCCTGATGGTGCGCTCCACGGTGCTCTTCGTGCATGAACTGCAATGGCGTGCCACGGGCAACTTTCCGGTCGGGCTGCCCTACACCAACATCTTCTTCTCCAGTTACTTCTCGCCCTGGCTGCACCCCAGCTACCTGGCCATGTATGGGGTGTTCGCCCTGTACGTATCGGTGCTACAGGGAGGGGGGCGAGGTCGGTTGGAACAGTACGTCCTGCCCATTGTCCTCGTGCTTGGTGTGCTGCTTTGCGCCAGCAAGACCGGTTGGCTGGGCCTGCTGCTGGTGCTCGTGCACGTGCTGTGGTCGCGGTGGAAGGAGCCGCGCGTGCGCCGCATGGCCCTGCTTTCCGCAGCGGTGGCGACCCTCGTACTGGCCGTGCTGGTGGCCAGCTTCGGTACGGTGCGCGTCAAGTTCACCGACACCTGGCATGCCCTCACCGCGACGAACACCACCGGCGAGGACAGCAGTTCGTCCCGGGTGCTGGTGTGGCGGTCGGCCATGGAGCTGATCGCTGCGCAGCCGTTGGCCGGCACGGGTACCGGTGATGTGAAGAACGAACTGGTGCGCGTCTACGGCCAACGCGGGTACCTCTACCCCTTGGAACGACGCCTGAACGCACACTCGCAGTTCCTGCAGACGGCCGTGGCCCTGGGTGTGCCGGCCATGCTGCTGCTGCTGGCCTCACTGCTGGTGCCCCTGGTGCGCGCCCTGCGCCGCCGCCATCACCTGATGACCGCCCTGCTGCTGCTGAGCCTGCTCAACTGGTCGGTGGAGAGCATGCTGGAAGTGCAGGCCGGCGTGGTCTTCTTCGCCTTCTTCGCGGCGCTGCTCACCCCGCCACGCCCAAGCTCCGCACCGGCATGAGGATCATCCTGCTCACCCAGTACTTCCCGCCCGAGGTGGGCGCGCCACAGAACCGGCTGTTCGCCATGGCCAAAGGCCTGCGCGAGAAGGGGGCCGAGGTCACCGTACTCACCGCCATGCCCCATTATCCCGACATGCGCATCCGCGCGGACTACCGCGGAAAATGGAGCATGCGCGAGGAGATGGAGGGGCTCGATGTGCGCCGTGTGTGGCTCTTCGTGTCGAAAGGCCGCGGGCTGCTGCCCCGGCTGCTGAACTACTTCTCCTTCGTCCTCACCGCGCTGGTCCATGGCCTCTTCACCCTGCGCCGGGCCGATGTGCTGCTGGTCGAGTCACCTCCGCTTTTCCTGGGGATCACGGCCATGTGGCTGGCACGCGCCAAGGGGGCCAGGCTCGTGTTCAACGTGAGCGACCTCTGGCCTGAGAGCGCCGTACAGCTGGGCCTGGTGACCAACAAACTGGCGATCCGCCTCAGTGGACGGTTGGAGATGCGCTGCTATCGGCGCGCCGCGCTCATCACCGGTCAGACCATGGGTATCGTGGACAACATACGCACGCGCTGCCCGGACAAGACCGTGCTGTGGATACCGAACGGGGTGGACATCGACCTGATCGAAGGCGTGGATGACGCGCACGGATCACGCGCACGACATGGCATTCCGGTGGAGGCGTTCGTGCTGGCCTATACCGGGATCATCGGTCATGCCCAGGGGCTGGAGGTGGTGCTGCTTGCTGCGGAACGCCTGCGCGATCGGCCCGAGGTGCTGTTCCTCCTGGTGGGCGATGGACCGGAGCGCGCCGGTCTCATGGCCCTTGCGCGGGAAAAGGGCCTTCCCAACGTCCGTTTCATCGACCCCATGCCACGTCGCGAGGTGCTGGCACTCGTAGCCGCCTGCGATGGGGTGGTGGTGCCGCTGCGGCGGAACAAGCTCTTCGAGGGGGCCATCCCCAGCAAGATCTTCGAGGCCTTGGCCCTGGGCAGGCCGCTGCTGCTGGGCGTGGAAGGGGAGGCCAGGCGCCTCTTCATCGAGGAGGGCAACGCGGGCCTGTCCTTCACACCGGAGGACGACACCGCATTGGAGCAGGCCGTGCGCCGCTACCTGCACGATGCTGACCTGCGCGCCAACCATGGGGCCAACGGTGCCCGCTATGTACGCGACAAGTTCGACCGGAGGCGGATCACGGACCGCCTGTGGGAAGGGTTGAACACCCTGTCCTGAAGGTGCGGCAACAGCGAGGACGGGTTCGCCCCACGCCGGTACCTTCGCACCCATGATCCCCTTCAGTCCGCCCCGTATCGACGACCGCACCGTGAAGGCCGTGGAGGAGGCCCTGCGCAGCGGCTGGATCACCACCGGCCCGCGCACCAAGGAGTTCGAGCGCAGGCTGGCCGCCTACTGCGGCGTGGACCGCGTGATCGCGCTCAACAGCTGGACCAACGCTTGCGAGCTGGTGCTGCGCTGGTTCGGCATCGGGCCGGGCGACGAGGTGATCGTGCCCGCATACACCTATTGCGCCACGGCCAACATCGTGATGCACGTGGGCGCCAAGCCGGTGCTGGTGGACGTGCTGGACGACTTCACGATGGACCCTGAGGCCGTGCGCAGGGCCATCGGCCCGCGTACCAAGTGCATCATGCCGGTGGACATCGGCGGACTGCCCGCACGCGTGCCGGAGATCATGCGCATCGCCGAGGAATGCTCGCCGCTGTTCACACCTGCGGTGAACCTGCGCGTGGCCGGCACCAATCCGCAGATGCGCCTGGGTCGGGCGCTCGTGATGTCCGATGCCGCGCACTCTTTCGGCGCCCGCATCGCGGACAAGGCCGTGGGCGCGCAGGCCGACATCACGGGCTTCAGCTTCCATGCGGTGAAGAACCTCACCACGGCCGAGGGCGGTGCGCTGGCCTTCAACCTGCCCGCGCCCTTCGACCATGAGGAGCTCTACCGCCACTTCAACACCATGAGCCTGCACGGCCAGAGCAAGGACGCCCTGGCCAAGACGCAGCCCGGAGCCTGGCGCTACGATGTGGCCTTCCCCGGCTGGAAGTGCAACATGACCGACCTGCAGGCCGCCATCGGACTGGTGGAGCTGGACCGTTACGACAACGATACGCTGGTGCGGCGCCGCGCCATCTGCGAGCGGTACGACCGGGCCTTCTCCGCGGACAGCCGATTCATCATCCCCACCTTTCGTGACGCGAAGCGCACGAGCAGCTTCCACCTGTACATGCTCCGGGTGCGCGAGGCCAGCGAGGCGCAACGCGATGCCATCATCACCGCCATCGCCCAACGCGAGGTGAGCGTGAACGTGCACTTCATCCCGCTGCCGCTGCTCAGCTTCTACAAGGGGCAGGGCTACCAGATGAGCGACCACCCGAACACCTTCGCGCAGTACAGCCGCGAGATCAGCCTGCCGGTCTACTACGACCTCACCGATGCGCAGGTGGATGAGGTGGTGGCCGCCGTGAAGGCCGCCGTGGACGAGGTGATGGGCCCCGCATGAAGCGTCTGTTCGACATCGTAACGTCGGGACTGGCCCTGCTGGTGCTGCTGCCGCTGCTGGTGGTGCTGGCGCTGGCCGTGGCGCTGGGCTCACCGGGCGGGGCCTTCTTCCGCCAGACGCGGGTGGGCCGCGGCGGGCAGCCCTTCCAACTGCTGAAGTTCCGCAGCATGCGGCCGGGCAGCGAGGCCAAGGGACAGATCACGGTGGGCGAGCGCGACCCGCGCATCACCGGGGTGGGCCACTTCCTGCGCCGTACGAAATTGGACGAGCTGCCGCAGCTCATCAACATCCTGAAGGGCGACATGAGCGTGGTGGGCCCGCGGCCCGAGGTGCCCCGCTACGTGGCGCTCTACACCGCCGAACAACGTGAGGTGCTCCGCGTGCGGCCGGGGCTCACCAGCCTGGCCAGTATCGCCTACATCAACGAGAACGAGGTGCTGGGCCGCAGTGCCGATCCCGAGCGCACCTATGTGGAGGAGGTGATGCCCACCAAGCTCGCGCTGGACCTGCGCTATGTGCGCGAACAGAGCCTCGCGCTTGACCTGCGCATCATCGCGGGTACGTTCGCAAGACTATTCCAGGGATCGAAGGATTGAATGCGGCAGCTTGATCGACAGAGGCACCGGTCGTTGAAGGCTCATGCGCAGGAGCCCGCGAGTGGTCGCGTGCCTTTGGCGAAGGACCCGCTCCGTTGGCTTTATCCCGTGCTCATCGCAGGGATGTTGATCATCCTGCTCGACCGACATCTGGCACCGGAACGGATAGAGAGCAAGGTGGTTGAGGTCGAACAATTCGATGTCAATACCAGCTCAAGCCGGTTCCAGTCTACATCTCATTGGGTCGTTGTCACGCTGGAAGATGGCACCCGGTTCCAGACGAAACGCACGCAGTACAGGTTTCCCGACTACATGCCGTTGGTGATCGAGAAAAGTGCGCTCTTCGGCCGAGTGTTGCGCTATCAGCGGCCAACTGTTGACACCAATGAATGGGATCTATTGGAAGAGGAGGACGAAGACTTCCGACCCTTGCCATATCTCATTCTGGCTGTTTCCCTGCTGCTCCTGCTGCCTTGGTGGAGCCTGGAATACCGTTACATCGGCAAAGGCCTGCTGCTGGTGATGGTGCTTAGCTGGACCTTCATCCTCATCGGTACCGGAATTCTGAAGGTGCTCGGCTGATAGCCTGAGCCTCACTCCTCCGGTCCACCGAGCAGGTCGCGGAGCTTCTCCAGGTCCTGCTGCCGCTCGGTATCGCCCAGCTTCTGGTAGCTGTTGGCCAGGTTGTTCAACTGGCGGCGGATGATGTCGCGGTTGGTGCAGGGCGTGTAGTAGGAGGGGCGGGGCTCGATCTGCAGCTTCTGCAGGAACTCGTTGATCTCGTTGCGCCCCAGGATGTCGCCCTGGCTGAAGGCGTTGATGTAGAAGAGCACGTTCTCCTCGGCATGCTGGGCGCTGTCGGTGCCGCCGATGCTGTCCTCGTCGAGGTAGGCGAGCACGAAGTGGTTGGGCAAGTTCACGCCGCGCAGGGGCAGGCCCAGGTCCTCGGCGATCACCTGGTAGATGATGGCGAGCGAGAGCGGATTGCCCGTGCGGCTGTCCAGCACCTCGTTGATGTAGCTGTTCTGCGGGGCGTGGTAGTTGCGCTTGTTGCCCTTGAAGCCGTGCACCTGGAAGAAGATGTGGTTGAACACGCGCACCTTCTCGAAGGCGGTGAGGTGGTCGTTCAGCTCCAGCCAGATGTCCTGTCGGATCGCCGCCAGCCGCGCCTTCACCTTGTGCTCGTCCAGATCGGGATAGCGGTAGCGGCTGATGATGAGCGCGCCTTCCAGCAGGTCGTCGCACCCGCCGTCGCGCCACGCCTTCAGCCGGTCGGTCACCTGGCCGTAGTGGATGGTGTGCAGCAGGTCCTCGATCCGGTTGCGGAACAGGTCGCCCAGGTCGTCATACTCCCAGGCCCGCTCCAGCACGGGCACCACATGGTCGCCCAGCGAAACGATGCGTTGCCGCACCTGGTGGTACACGCCCTCATCGGGGTCCTCGATCAGGGTGATCAGCGCACGGATCTCGGTCTCGCTCATGGGTGATACCATCCTGGCTTCACGGTGGCTCCGACGAAAGTATCGGGCGCGATAGGGCGCATGTGGACCCTTCCACACCTTGTTTCAACCGGTGCAGGTTGAAGCCGCAGCGACCAACAATGCGCTGTGGAAAGACCGTGTATGCGTTACCCTGCCGTGGCCCGCTCCAGCGCCTCCAGGATCATGGCGTCCACCGCGGTGTGGTAGTCGCGGCTGTACTCCTTGCGCAGGCGGTTGGCCACCACAGTGCACACGGTGCAAACGCGGTGCCCCAGCATGCCACCGAGGCCGTAGAGCGCGCTGGTCTCCATCTCGAAGTTGGCGGTGCGCAGGCCTTCGTGGTCGAAGCTGCTAAGCCGTTCGTTCAGCCCGTCCACCGAGGGCACCAGCCGCAGCTGCCTGCCCTGCGGACCATAGAATCCGCCCGCGGTGATGGTGATGCCCACATGGTTCCCGGCCCCCAATAGCTCCACCAGCTTGCGGTCGCCAACGGCCACATAGGGCAGGGGCAGGTTGTCCGGCCATTCGGTGTGGGCCAGCAGCCCGTTCAGCAGGCGCAGCTCGGCATCGGTGCTCTCGTAGGCGTAGTAGTGCAGCACATTGTCGAGCCCCACGCCATAGGCGCTCACGATGCGGCTGTCCACGGGGATGTCCTCCTGCAAGGCCCCGCAGGTGCCCAGGCGGATGATGCGCAGCGCGCGCTGCTCGCGCCGCGGCGTGCGGGCCTGCAGGTCGATGTTCACCAGGGCGTCCAGCTCGTTCAGCACGATGTCGATGTTGTCCGTGCCGATGCCGGTGCTCAGCGCGGTCACGTGCGTGCCGTTGTACATGCCGGTGTGCGCCACGAACTCGCGGTTCTGCACGCGGTGCTCCACGCGATCGAAGTGCCGGCTGATGCGGTCCACACGGCCCTGGTCACCCACCACGAACACCAGGTCGCCTAGCTGCTCGGGGCGCAGCGCGAGGTGGTAGACGGATCCATCGGGGTTCAGGACCAGCTCACTGGGCTCGAGCACGGTGCCGGCTTCGGTATGGGTGATGGCGTGCATGGGGGCAAGTTAGGAGGAGAGAAGAAGCGGCAAGCGGCAAGTGGCAAGTGGCAAGTCTCAAGTCTCAAGTAACAAGTGACAAGTCACAAAAGGCGAGAGGCGAGTGGCGATAAGAACACGGTCACTGCAACGGCCGCACCAGGTGGGCGAGGGCCGTACGCCAAGGCTCGGGGATGGCGATGGTGCGCTGCACGGTGTAGTCGAAGCAGACCATCACGCTGCGGCCTTCGGCACAGATGCCGGGTGCATCGCCGCTGGTGCGGTGGATGCGGTAGGAGAGATCGAAGCTCTTACTACCCACCGCGCTGCACCACGCCTCGGCCTCGATGGTGTCGTGCAGGCGCACCGGCATGCGGTAGTCCACCTCGTTGCGGGCCAGGATCAGCCCCAGCTTGCTCCAGTCGTTGTCGGCCGGCACCACCTGTTCCAGGAACTTCATCCGCACCGCCTCGAACCAGTGCAGGTACACCGCATTGTGCACGTGCCGCGCCATGTCCACATCCGCGAAACGCACTTGTATCTGTACCCGTGTGCTCATGCTCCTCCGTCCTCCGTCTTCACTCTTCTTCCTTCCTCCTTTCTCCTTCTTCCCTTCCCATCACGACATCGGATTCAAGATCACACTGAACACCGTGATGCTATTGGGGTCGCGGTCGTAGAAGAGCTTGTCCAGCGCTTCCAGCACGTTCTTGGCGCGGAAATACGAGGTCTGCAGGCCGCTCTCACCACGCGCGCTCCACTGGATGGTGTAGCTGCTGGTGCGCTCCTTGTAGGTCTTCACGTAGTCCAACATCACGCCCAGCGCATCCAGCTTGTCCACGCCCTCGGTGGCGTGGAATAGGAAGCTCTGGTTGTGGCGCGGGTTCAGGGTGATCACGAAGAGCTTCGTGCGCTTGCCGTCCTCCTCGTAGTTGAACACAAGGCTGTCCGGCCCCAGGCCGATGTAGTTGCCGATCTCCTTCTGCAGGCGGGCGATCTCCAGGTTGCGGTCCCTCGTCATGGATCCCGGTCGCGGCCGGCCTCGTGGTTCAGGCCTTGTCCGACGGTGCGTCAAAGCTACTGAACACCGAATTGTGGCTGCGGTACTCGGGCACCAGCCGCTTCAGCACCTGCACCAGGGCGGCGGCGTCACCGGCGGCCACCAGCCGCTCCAGTTCGGCCAGCCCGGCGTGCACGTCGGCGGGCGCCGTGTCGCGCACCCGGCCGATGAGGATGCGCGGATGGTGCGTGGGCAGCGTGTTCTCGCTAGTGGCCAGCAGTTCCTCGTAGAGCTTTTCGCCGGGCCGCAGTCCGGTGTACGCCACTTCGATGTCGCGCCCCGGCTCCAGCCCGCTCAGGCGGATCATCTTGTCGGCCAGGTCGGCGATGCGCACCGGCTCGCCCATGTCGAACACGTAGATCTCCCCACCCTTGCCCATGGTGGCGGCCTCCAGCACCAGGCGGCAGGCCTCGGGGATGGTCATGAAAAAGCGCGTCACCTCCGGATGCGTCACCGTCACCGGACCGCCCGCAGCGATCTGGCGGCGGAACAGGGGGATCACCGAGCCGCTGCTGCCCAGCACATTGCCGAAGCGCGTGGTGACGAAGGCCGTGCGGCCGTCGCTCCCCAGGGCGCTCACCACCTGCTCGGCCACGCGCTTGCTGGCGCCCATCACGCTGGTGGGGTTCACGGCCTTGTCGGTGCTGATCAGCACGAAGCGCTCCACACCGTGCGCACAGGCCAGCGTGGCCACCGTGCGGGTGCCCAGGATGTTGGTGTGCACGGCCTCGGCGGGCTGCGCCTCCATCAGCGGCACATGCTTGTAGGCCGCGGCGTGGAACACCACCTCGGGCCGGTGCGTGGCGAACACCTGGGCCATGCGGGCGCCATCGCGCACATCGCCCACCACCACGTGCAGACCGGCATCCAGGCCCTTGCCCTTCAGCTCCATCTCCACGTCGTAGAGGCCGCTCTCGGCCAGGTCCACCAGCACCAGTTGCGCGGTGCCCAGCTGGGCCAGCTGCCGCACCAGCTCGCTGCCGATGGAGCCCGCAGCGCCGGTCACCAGCACCCGCTTGCCCGCGAAGCGCGCCCGCACCTCCGCCTGGTCCAGGTGGATCACCGGACGCCCCAGCAGGTCCTCGATGCGCACCTCCTGGATCTGGCCCGCGCTCAGCTGCCCGTTGATCCAGTCGCTCACCGGGGGGATGGTGAGCACCCGCACCTTGGCGGCCATGCACGCGTCCACCACGCGGCGGCGGTGCTCCGGATCGGGGCGCTGGATGGCGATGATCACCTGGTCGATCCCGCCCTCGGCCAGCAGCGCGGGCAGCGCGGCGGTGGGCTGCACCAGCACGCCCTCCAGGCTCTTGCCCGCCTTGCGCGCATCGTCGTCCACGAAGGCGGCCACCTTGTACTTCACCGAGCCTTCGCGCTCCAGGGTGCGCTTGGTGATGAGGCCCGCCTCGCCCGCGCCGTGGATCACCACCGTCACCACGTCCTTGCCGGCGCCCTTGCTCCGCAGGTAGCGCAGCTTGAAGGCGATGCGCGAGCCGATCAGCAGCATGGCCGTGCCGAGGAAGTCGATCACGATCACCGAGGTGGGCAGGAAGAAGAGGCCGTCCACCAGCCCGTAGCGCACGACGCTGGCCAGGCCGAAGGCCACCGAGCCGCCCAGCACGGTGAGGAAGATCAGGCGGGCATCGTCGGTGTTGGTGTGGCGCACCATCACGCGCTGGGTGCCGGCGATCAGGAATGAGGCCAGGCGGATGCCCAGGAAGAGCGGCAGCACGGGCAGGAGCAGGGCCACCTCGTGCGGCGGCACCTGGAAGTTGAAGCGCAGCAGGTAGGCGGCGGCCAGCGCAATGAGGCACTGCACCAGGTCCACGGCCAGTACCCCCCAGCGGGGAAAGAGGCGCTGTTTCTTCATCTTCCGAAGCGGCGAAAGATAGCGGGCAGGGGGATGAGCATGGGGGAGGTTAGGTATCAGGCGAGCAAACGATCTGCCGCTTTCCCCGCCGCCTTGTGAACAGCTTGCGGCATCCCTGCGGCTTCCGCTCCGTCTTCCATGCACATCTTCGCAGCGCCGCGCCCAGCGCGTGGCCCAACGACCGACCATGCCTGTATCATTGGTGACCGGAGGCGCCGGGTTCATGGGTGCCCATGTGGTGAAGGAATTGCTGGCCATGGGGCATACCGTGGTGGCCCTGGACGACCTCAGCGGCGGCTTCGCCGACCAGGTGGACCCGCGCGCCACCTTCGTGCAGGGCTCCATCAACGACCACGACCTGGTGGAGCGGCTCTTCGCCGAGCACCGCTTCGATCAGGTGTACCACCTGGCCGCCTATGCCGCCGAGGGCCTCAGCCACTTCATCCGCCGCTTCAATTACCAGAACAACCTGATCGGCAGCATCAACCTGATCAACGCCAGCGTGCGGCATGAGGTGAAGTGCTTCGTGTTCACCAGCAGCATCGCCGTGTATGGCGCCCTGAAGCCCCCGATGCGCGAGGACATGGTGCCCCGGCCGGAGGACCCCTACGGCGTGGCGAAGCTGGCGGTGGAGATGGACCTCTACGCCGCGCACCACATGTTCGGCCTCAACTACGTCATCTTCCGGCCGCACAACGTGTACGGCGAGTACCAGAACCTGGGCGACCGCTACCGCAACGTGGTGGGCATCTTCATGAACCAGCTGATGCAGGGGCAGCCCCTCACCGTGTTCGGCGATGGCCACCAGCAGCGCGCCTTCACCTATGTGGGCGACATCGCACCGCTGATCGCGCGCTCCGCCATGACCCCCGAGGCGTATGGCGAGGTGTTCAACGTGGGGGCGGACACCCCCTATACCGTGAACGAGCTGGCCACCCTGGTGATGGAGGCCATGGGGATGAAGGGCGAACTGCGCCACCTGGAGGCCCGCAACGAGGTGGTCTTCGCCTTCAGCGACCACAGCAAGGCCGCGCGGGTGTTCGGTGCACAGCGCGAGACCACCCTGGCCGAGGGGCTGGCCCGCATGACGCCTTGGGCGAAGGCGGTGGGCGCCCGCAAGAGCGGCACCTTCGATAACATCGAGATCGAACGGAACCTGCCGCCCAGCTGGCGCCAACAGGCATGAGCCGCGTGCCCGCCTACACCGGCACCCCGGAGCGCCTGGTGCGCATCGGTCCGCACGAGGTGGCCTGTTTCGGCAACGCGGGCGGCCACCGCGACGAGGCCACCATCCGGTCCTTCGGGGAGGAGTGGGGCAAGTTCAATGCCTTCGACCCGGCCGAGATCGAGCGGGTGGGCGATGAGTACTTCGACATCGTGCCCCCATCGCTGCTGGGCCCCGGCGTGCTGGCCCTGGACCTGGGCTGTGGCAGCGGCCGCTGGAGCCGCTACATGAGCGGCCGCGTGGGCCGCGTGGAGGCCATCGACCCCAGCGAGGCCGTGTTCCATGCCGCCACCACCCACGGCGACCTGCCCAACGTGCGCTGGACGCAGGCCGGTGTGGACAACATCCCCTTTGCCCCCGGCACCTTCGACCTGGCCATCTGCCTGGGCGTGCTGCACCACGTGCCCGATACGGCGGGCGCAGTGCGGAAGGCTGCGGCCACTTTACGCCCCGGCGGACACCTGCTGCTCTACCTCTATTACGCGCTCGACGGCCGCGGTCCGCTCTACCGGGCGCTCTTCGCGCTCAGCGACCTGTTCCGCCGCCTGGTGTACCGGTTGCCCGGCCCGGTGAAGCGGGCGGTGTGCGACCTGATCGCCGTGCTGGTGTACCTGCCGCTGCGCACGCTGGCCCGCATGGCCCGCGCCGTGGCGGGGAATGCCGGCTGGTGGCGCAAGCTGCCGCTGAGCTACTACCACGACAAGAGCTTCACCGTGCTGCGCAATGATGCACTGGACCGCTTCGGCACGCCGCTGGAGCAGCGCTTCACGCGGGAACAGGTGCGCCGCATGATGGCCGATGCCGGGCTGGTGGACATCGTTTTCTCCACCGGCGCCCCGTACTGGCACGCCTTGGGCCGTCGCGCCTGAGGAACCGCTAATTTCGCCGGGCCTCATGCCCCGCATCCTCTTCATCGCCAGCCACCGTCCGGACCGCGCACCGGGCCAGCGCTTCCGTTTCGAGCAGTACTTCGAGCACCTGCGACGCAACGGGTACGCGTGCGAGCTCAGCTACCTGGTGGAGGAGAACGATGACAAGGTGCTCTACCAACGCGGGCACTACCTGGACAAGGCCCGCTTCGTGCAGCGCTGCATCAGCAAGCGCAAGGCCGATGTGGCGCGGATGAACGACTACGACATCATCTTCATCTTCCGGGAGGCGCTGATGACGCGGTCCACCCGTTTCGAGAAGGCCTTCCACCGCAGCCGCGCCAAGCTGGTGTTCGACTTCGACGATGCCATCTGGCTGCAGAACGTGAGCGAGGCCAATCGCTCGTGGGCCTGGATCAAGGACCCCGGCAAGACCTCGAAGATCATCGGCCTGTGCGACCTGGTCTTTGCGGGCAACGCCTACCTGGCCGACTACGCCCGCCGCTACAACCCGAACGTGACGATCGTGCCCACCACCATCGACACGGACGAGTACCGCCCGGTCACCAGGTCCGGGGAAGGGCCGGTGTGCATCGGCTGGAGCGGCAGCATCACCACCATCCAACACTTCCAGTACGCTATTCCCGCGCTGCAACGCCTGAAGGCACGCTTCGGCGACCGCATCACCATCCGTGTGGTGGGCGATGGCAGCTACCGCCTGCCCGAACTGGGCATCGAGGGGCTGCCGTGGCGCCGCGCCACCGAGCTGGCCGACCTGGGCGCGATGGACATCGGCATCATGCCGCTGCCCGATGACGAATGGGCCAAGGGCAAATGCGGGCTGAAGGGCCTGCAGTACATGGGCATGGGCCTGCCCACCATCATGAGCCCCGTGGGCGTGAACAGCGAGATCATCACCGACGGGGTGGACGGCTATCTGGCCACCACCACCGATGAATGGGTGGAGAAGCTATCACGCCTGGTGGAGGATGCCGACCTGCGCCGCCGCATGGGGGAGGCCGCCCGCCGCACCGTGGAGCAACGCTACTCGGTGAACGCCTGGAAGGACCGCTACGTGCAACTCTTCGATCAACTCCTGAACAACGAACACCATGGAAGCCACCACGGCACTGAAAAGGACCGCGCTCACGCACCTGCATGAATCCCTTGGCGCCAAGATGGTGCCCTTCGCCGGCTACCTGATGCCGGTGCAGTACACCGGCGTGAACGATGAGCACCACGCCGTGCGCAACAGCGTGGGGGTGTTCGATGTGAGCCACATGGGCGAGTTCATCGTGCGCGGACCTGGTGCGCTGGACCTGATCCAGAAGGTGACCAGCAACGACGCCAGCAAGCTCACCGTGGGCAAGGTGCAGTACAGCTGCCTGCCCAACGGCAAGGGCGGCATCGTGGACGACCTGCTGGTGTACCGCATGCAGCACGGCGACGATCACCACTACGTGCTGGTGGTGAACGCCAGCAACATCGAGAAGGACTGGGACTGGATCAACCAGCACAACACCTTCGATGCCCAGTTGGAGAACATCAGCGACCGCATGAGCCTTCTGGCCGTGCAGGGCCCCAAGGCCGTGGATGCGCTGAAGGGCCTCTTCACCGAGGACATCGCGGCCATGCCTTACTACACCGCCATGTATGCCGAGATGAAGGGCGTTGGCCTCGTGCTGATCAGCACCACGGGCTACACCGGCGCCGGTGGCTATGAGATCTACATGCCCAACCCGCTGGCCGAGAAGGCCTGGAACGCGGTGTTCGAGGCCGGTGCGCCCTACGGGATCAAGCCCTGTGGCCTCGCGGCACGTGACACCCTGCGCCTGGAGATGGGCTTCTGCCTCTACGGCAACGACATCGACGACACCACCTCGCCCATCGAGGCCGGACTCGGCTGGATCACCAAGTTCACCAAGGACTTCGTAGATTCAGCCGTCTTGAAGGCCCAGAAGGACAACGGCACCACCCGCAAGCTCGTGGGATTCGAGCTGCTCGACCGTGGCATTCCCCGCCACGGCCACAACGTGGTGGACGCCGCCGGCAA